>Ga0316204_10001037_pt1 | contig 83616 bp, 62 predicted proteins | sample 6monrhotite_MG_2_FD_205661 | JGI IMG/M metagenome (GOLD analysis project Ga0316204, IMG submission 205661) | Microbial mat bacterial communities from mineral coupon in-situ incubated in ocean water Damariscotta River, Maine, United States -... | ecosystem: Environmental > Aquatic > Marine >... | reverse complement strand
GCCGTATCATCCAAACGCTTATTCAATGACAACTTCGTTGTGAAGCGCAGTGCATAGATGTCAAAAATTCTTGAATTTCGATAAGAAGCCAAGGCGACCAGCGTTTTAGGGGTTTTATTATCCGTGTCTTCACTATCACTGGAGTCCTGACGACTGGCTTGAAAAGACACACTCGCGGATAGCCCGCTAACCCTGGATAATGTGATGCGCTCAGACAATTGGGCACTAAGTGATTGAAAATTGGTATCCACCTCACTAAACGCCCGAGAATCAGATACAGAAACTGATGCAAACGTACTCGAATTTGTACCTCGGAGACCCCACCCCAGGCTAAGCCCATGCCCAAGCGTAAATGTGGGATCATCAATCTCACTACTTAACGACACATTACCACTTTGAGATAACGCAAAGTTTATCGTGGACGCACGACCACTGGCCCAGCTTCGACTAAGACTATGCCCCCCTGCTACAGAATAGTTTTGCTGATCAGATGCCTCATCATCAACTTTTTGTGCTGAATTGCTCAGGCCAAAATTGGAATTCCAGCTATAGTTAAACCCAGCCAGAAAAAATTGCTGAGAATTATAACTAAAACTCATGCTTTCGGCAGAACGAACGGTTTGCACATTCCCCGACTCCGTGGAGCTTAAATTTGCCGACGCCACCATCCTTAATGAGCGCGTAAAACGATATGAAGTACCAATACTGGCCGCTATACTATTAGATTTTCCCCCTATATCACCGTCTCTTACTGCCGACTCAGCTGCCGCGACACGGGCGCTGCCTGAAACGGTATAAGGACGATCAATAGGGCGCCAGGAAAATACACTTGAGGCTTGGACATTCTCCACAACCCCTTGCCCACCCGCTGCATCACTGTCGTTCCTATTGAAGCTAACCAGCGAATTTAATCCCATTTCATGGCTTGGCGAATAGTCATGATTTACATCTACTATAGCGCTGTTGGGCTCCAAAGGGGAGTCCGACCGTTTTGTTTGCGTATAACCTGCGTTCACAAAAATACGTTGGCTCTTTTTTCTCGCCCTATAGCTGCCACTGATCACGTCCGCTGACGAGCTTGTATCAGAGGTTTCAAATTCACCATGATTCCAGGATACCCGGGTTAAATCGCCGTTTAACCCGTGATAAGCCTGACTTAAAAATGTGCGTATATTAATAAAACGTTGTGAATCTCGAGCAGACAAACCGCCACTCTCCAAACGACTATCAGAACGGCTTACTGCGAGAACAAACGGAAAACGGCTTTGTGGGAATACTGTAATCTGGAAACTACCAGACCCTAGAACTGCCGTATTGCCACTACTGGTATTCGAACCACTTTCCGACAGACCAACACTCCCCCCTACCGCTAAAACAATAAACCATGGCTGCCAGATAAATCCGGACCCAGATATACTTACTGATAGGGTGGTCGACTCAAACTCAGATTGATTAGCCTTACTGAAACTATACGAATACCCCAAATTGCCATTATACGACATAGGCACCATAGGTAAGGCGTAAACCTTATGAGAACAAAGGCAAATGAATAAAAAGATTAAGCAAAGACTATGTATCAGAACCTGATTTTTTTTTAATATAACAGGCATATAAATTTATCAACTTAATTAGATCTTCTATTGCAACATAATTTGCGCATTCCAGAAAAAACCCACATGCACTTTACCCCCCTCTGGAACACGCAACGACTGCATTCAGTCTAAGGCAGCTATCCCATCTGTGTAAACACCCAATTAGACGCAATGACTAATTTTCAATTAGCATAAAAAACTCAGGAAGAACAAATACGATATTTTTAGGCGTGTCCATCTAAAATCAAAACACCAAGCAATAACACCGAGTACAAATGTACTATATCCTTTTTTCGCACGCACTAATTCATACCAGTTAGCGCCATGCCCCCTCTGCTCTCGATTAATAACCCCCAATTTCTTAACGCTTAAATCTAACCTAACTACTGGGACGGGCATTCATTTTTGCGTTATTAACTACATCGTCGTTAATTTTAATAACCGCAGCCTCACGTAGCTTAGCATTAAAGTCTTCCCACGCTGCGTCTGACAACTCCCGCCTAAGCAATTCTTGTGCGCGTGTTTTTATATCTTCAAAAGCGTTTAAGCGTGCTTGCTGTATACCATTCAAGCGAAATACGGCAACACCCTGCAATAACACGACTGAGTCAGACACTAACCCAACATCCATGCCATTTAAAACGTTTTGCGCTGGCTTCGACAACATTCCAGTATGGATGTACCCCATATTACCACCGTTTACCGATGACTCATCAGACGAATGAATAAGCGCCAGCTCCTCAAAGTTTTCTCCATTACGCAATTTGACCACCAACTCATCAGCAAGCTGAATCGTGTCTTGCCACACTTGATTAGGTGAAGATGGATCCACCTTGAGCATGATAATTGAGACGTTCCATTTTTCGGGTGCAGTAAACTGGTCGGCATTGTCCTTATAGTACTGGCGCACTGCCTCATCCGTTGGCTCTTTAATATTCCGAGCCTTTTGCTCCAATAATTCCACTACATTTTTTTTCTCAACTTCTTTTCTCACAGTAGCCAAAATAAACTCTTTGCTGGATTCCCAGTTTGCTTGCTGGCGGTATTTATTTGTTTCCTTTTTAACCTGTTCATCTACCTGCTTTACGTCAGGCTTAATGCCAAGCTTAGCAGCCTCCTGAACTAACAACGCTTTACCCACCAGTTGCTTCGCGACTTTCTGGCGAAACTGATCTAATTCCTTATCCGTCACTTTACCGTGAAAAAACGTTTCCCGAACGCCTTTTTGAAATTCTTCGTAATATGTATCCACCGGTATGGTTTCTTTATTAACGATAGCAAAAAAACCGCCTGCTCCGCTCTCTTCTAAATTTGCTTGCTTCTCATCAGCAACGGAAACCATAGAGAATGCGTAAAAATTAAATAAAAACAACACTGCAAATAAATGCATTGTCGTTTTAAACCATTGCTTGGGGAAAATTTGCTGGAAATTAAACATGACAACATTCGCCTAAATACTTTCTTTCACTTGAGAGATTATACTGCCGGCCAAACCTACTTCATTTCACTCAAAAAAACCACATCCATTACTGGTATTTTTTTTGGAAGGGTAAAAAAAACGGCTAAGCAGTTCAAATACCTGCTTAGCCGCTTATTTTTCTCAGATCTTATATAGCAACAATACTATACATGATCTCGCCAAATACCTGCCTATTTAAGGTGACAAGTCAAGCATAGAGCGCTTGGGCTATTACCACTAACAGGTGTCGGGAAGTCAGTAGCTAACGCCGTTGGTATACCGTTGGAAACCCGTAGGAACGTGGGGTTGTCCACGTTGTGAGGATCATGGCACGACCCACACTCTACGAATGGCTGCTCACCCGGCAAACCAGTTTCCGCTTCAAGACGTGTATACATGATCACGTCAGTTCTATCACGACCACCGTTGTTTAATGACTCAGCATTCCGCTCAATCCACCACAAGGTAGTCAGGTTAGATGAAGCTGGTGCCGGTACATTTTCTAAAGTCCAACCCAGAGGATGAGGCCTGTTGCCGCCTGCCACAAAATCAGGATCCACAGTAGTGCCATTTAAGTTAGCAGTACTAAGACCGCCACCAGCGTACTGCATACTGACAGGATGATCGTTGGACAAATCAGTTTCCAGGTTTTGTACGATACCACCTGCACCACCAGCTGCAGGCCCCGGCGCTAATACACCGTTGACCTGATCATCACCACCAAAGTTCGCTCCAATTCTGGCTCCAGCTGGATTAAAGAAGCCTGAACCTGGACCATTAATTAGTGAATCGATCGCTTGCGTACCATCATGGCACGACAAACACGCGATGGTTACAGAACCAATTGGTGCCTCTTCCGCATCAAAGGTCGTTGTCCCCAACGAAGAGTATCGAGTGTAACTTAGTGGATCAGTCAGTTTTCTGTTCCAAATAGGTACCGCAGCACTGTTGTCACCACCATGCGGTGTATGACAGAACACGCAAATCTCTGCAGTGTCATTACTAAAGTTGGCCGGTGACCCGCCATTTGGCGTCGTTGTTCGAATATTACCAGATCCCAGGTTATGCCAGGAATCAGCAATACTTAACATTGGCTTGCCTAGCAATGCCCCCGTACCGCCAGGTGTTGACGCAGCCATAACCGCACTCGTTAAGAGTAACGTGGCTCCGGCGACGCCTGCATAAATTGCCGTTTTTGTAAATTGTTTATGGTTCATAGTGTAAACCCCCTGCCTCTCGCTCTGTGAAATTAACCACCATTCCTGGGTAGTTATTATTAAGTAAAACATACTACTAATCAATGAAGGCATTTGTATCATGCTGCACTCATTAATGTCAACAATAACTACGACTAATGAAGCTTTTATGCGCCCAACATCTTTTTTTATCGGTCTCCGAATTAACCAATAAAAACATATGGTTGAAATACATTCAGACCAAATAAAATGAAGTTATTTAGGCATTTATAAAGCTTCGAGGATTATTTTAAACCGGATATTTGTATTTATCAAAATACTTGCCCTAAAGGGCGCGGTTTTGGCGATATAATTTACAATTTAACGAATAAACAACCAGCTTTATTTCCTATTTACGACTATTGAACATTTCACGCCCGACAACACCATCAAATTCAGGTTCAATTTAGCCACTGGCAGTGGCGGTAATTCACACAATAAACAGATCGAAATCAATAGCTTCGCCATGCTGCATTACCTAGACATCATTGGACGCAAATACACCACCAGAGATTCTGCATTTTATAGCGTTATAGACTAAATGCCGCCGTTAGGCTGCAGCACCTCAAGACTTCTCAAATAAGACACACAAACCTTAAATAAGCCCAACCCCACATATACCATAAAGATATAAAAGATATGGCCGACTACTGAAAGAAGCTATCGTCATCAATATTCTTTCCGTCTTTTAGCTGGCCGGATTCCGTCGCCACTCCATCATCAGCCAATGAATTGCTTGCTGGCTGAAATTGCTCATCGACAGACAGCGCGGGAGCATCCTCACCAGAGACCAGGGGAGGATCACCCGATAATGAAGATGAGCCAACTGGGCGCTGCGTAAGCCCCCCCCCAGCGGTGGATACCTCGGCATTAGATGCTGATAAGCGGCTAATCTCTCCTTCCTTTAATCGGCGAATAACGTCAACCTTAAAATGCATCTGGTCTACGATATAAACACGATCCGTTTCATCGATTGCAATTCCGGCTGGCAATACATACTGCCCAGGCTTATCCTCCAAGCCTGGCTCACCAATAAACATCAACATCTCACCCGTGGATGAAAAAATCTGGAAATTTCGGAACGCACCGTCGGTAACATAAACGTTGCCATCGGAATCGACAGCAATACCACGGGGTCGAGCGAAATCACCCAAATTACGCCCAACCTTCCCCCACTCGCGAATAAACACACCATCAGCGGTAAACGCCTGCACCCGAAAATTACCGGAATCCAGTACATAAAGGGTACCATCAGGACCAACTGCGGCCTGATTAGGAAGATTAAATTCGCCGACTCCAGCACCGCGGGATCCAATCTCATTAATCATAAGACCGTCCCCATCAAACACAAGGATTCGATGCAAATCCGAATTAATACCCCCGGCATCAACCACATACACCCTGTCCCCGGACCGATTCACTGCAACGTCCACCGGCCGAGCAAATACCGACTCACCGCCAATAGACCGTAAATACAAACCTAAGGAATCAAATATTTTGACCTCTCGCTCAGTGACATCCGCAATATAAACATTCTGTTTGCTGTCCATCGCGACGCCAAGCGGTTTAGCAATTGCGCCTTTTCCTTTACCATCACCACGAGAACCAAAGGGAAACACCTTTTTTCGTGGCACATCGAACATTATGGCAGTACGGGTAACAGAATCAGTAACAACTATTTTGCCGCCATAGGCAGCTACATCATAGGGCTTGGCAAATAGCCGCGTTGTTGTTTGACTTTTGCCGGTTACGACATCACGCAACCGGTCTATTGAGGTGTCTTTGCGGATACTTGAGGTGGATCGCAGGCTAGTCTCATAAACAAATCGCGGTGGGTCCGGTGGCTTTGGCCAGTAAATAGCTTCACTTTTTTTTGATACCACGTTTGCACAACCGGTAAACAGAAACGGCACTAACAACAATAAAAAGTAAGTACGAACCAACTTAATTCCTTTTAGTAAGTTTTATTTCACGCTATGCTGGGGAGAGTTTGAACAAATTCACAACCATACTGCTACAGAATTAACCTGGCAAACTCATGCCAAGCACTAAGTTGAGGTGAAATTAACGGGTTCCTGCTCAGTAAATCAGGGCTTTATTATGCCTGGACAGGCAGTGGGGCACAACGATAAAAAACGGGGTCCAAATGGACCCCGTCTAAAGCAATACGACTAAACGACTAACAAATTGTAGTTATTGTTAGAAATCTTTACGAAGACCAACGGTAAATACGTCTTCCTGCTCCTTGTTATCCGCATCACTGCTACGAAAACCACCATAGACCCGGGTTGCTTTGCTGAATTTGTGAATGGCACCAACGACAATCATATCGGTATCATTTACTCCGCCGTCACTATCAAGCGTTGCAAATTCAATTACGAAAGTATTTTTCCCCATCCCCAGGTTATAACCGATAAACGTATAGGTTGGTTCAGCTGTCCCCTCATCAGTAATTTCATGCTGCAGCACTATTTTATGGCCACCTGCCTTGAATGCGCCACCCAGCTTAGTTGCGGAATATTCCGGCGTAATATCGCCACTATCAACCGCAGCAACAAATGCCTCTATACCACCTTGACTATACTTCAATGACGCTGTAAACGAACTGTCATCTTCCGATGGGCCGTAGGTCACACGAACTTTGATGGGACCGCCGCCACCTTCAACACCAATTGTTTCTTTATGGAAGGATTTGTGGCCAAAGCGACTATCTGATGGAGTCGACATACCACCATTACCGCGAGCCTCCAACATCGTTGTCACGAATGGGTCATAAGTAACACCGCCGGTATATTTATAAGCCGATTTCAGATTACCTGCTTCCAGCTGAATTGCCTTGCCTTTCAAGCCGACCATTGACTCGCGCGCGGTCAACGCTGCATCACCAGCTTTACTGGCTGTATTATCAGTGGTATCTGCTTTAAATTCGTATTTAGCCAAGCCTTTCCAGCCATTACCGAGGTCTTCTGAGGCCTTTACGCCCACACGACCACGAGCATTATCAATCAAATCCACCTCATCTTTCTTACTATCGGACTGATGATCAATACTTACCAATTCCGCTTGTACAGCACCGTAGACCGCCACATCGCCAGCCACTACGGGTGCTGCGATCGCGCCGGTAAAAGCCGCCCCTACTGCAATTGCAATTAGATTTTTTTTCATGCGTTTTAGCGCTCCCCAAATAGGTTTCTGTCATCTGATTGATTATTTATAGCAGTTATTTGCAAAAGCACAACAGTTTTTACCAACAAAAAGATGTTTTTTTGCCTTTTGTTGCACTAATGATACAAATAGGGGGATAAAAAGCACAGCACACATACGCCAGGGTCGGCTTATGTGTTTGATTTCAGTGAAGGATGTAGAAATACAACACGCTTGCATTTCAAGCCAGAATGGAGACTGACCTTAGGGCGCGACACCCAGACAGAGCGCACGTCAAAATAGATTAAGCAACTCGCCCCAGGCGAATGCTATTCGATAACACAAACGACTCGACTCAAATAGCCGCCACCTACCACTATGGCAGATCGCAGGCACCACTGGCGCCTGCTCCCAACCAATGCACTCAACAAACCGACGCAATCAACAAATAATTGAGATTACCGTTTGGAGTACTGTGGGCGTTTGCGTGCTTTATGCAAGCCAATCTTCTTACGCTCCACAATACGGGCATCACGGGTAACCAGACCCGCTTTACGCAGCGCAGGACGCAGTGATTCGTCGTATTCCATCAAGGCGCGAGTAATACCATGGCGTATAGCACCAGCTTGACCGCTGCCGCCGCCGCCACTAACCGTCACATTGATGTCGAATTTCTCAGCCAATTCCACCAACTGCAATGGTTGACGTACAACCATACGCGCTGTTTCACGACCAAAATATTGATCCAGCGGACGCTTATTCACCGTTATATTGCCTGTGCCGGCTTTTATAAAAACACGCGCTGATGAACTTTTGCGTCGACCGGTACTATAGTGTTGTGTTTGTGCCATATACTGTTACTTTTTTCGATTTAATATTGTTAGAAGAAACAATTAGCGAACGGTCCAGCCTACTCTCAGACACGCCACTTAATCTTATTCACTATCTTACTTAACTATGACAACTCCAGCGCTTTTGGCTGCTGTGCTTCATGCATATGCGATGAACCTGCATATACCTTAAGCTTTTTAATCATTGCGCGACCCAGACTATTTTTTGGCAACATACCTTTTACTGCCTTTTCGATCACGCGCTCGGGAGCCGCACTAATCATTTTTTCGAAAGTCATGGATCGTATGCCACCAGGATAACCCGTATGGCGATAATACATTTTGTCACTAACCTTATTACCAGTAACCTTTACTTTGCCGGCATTAACCACAACGATATAATCGCCTGTATCCACATGAGGGGTATATTCAGGCTTGTGTTTGCCACGCAGGCGCCGCGCAATCTCAGTGGCCATGCGCCCCAATGTTTTATCTGCGGCGTCAATAACGTACCAATCACGCTTAACCTCTGCAGGCTTAGCACTAAAAGTTTTCATTCAGAAACTCCAAATTCACTCCAGGAAAAACACCCAGAAAAGCCGCAGAAGGATAATGGCTGAAGGCTTAACTGTCAAGCTAATTATGGATTCAACGCAATCGCCGACTGGCTACCAACCTTTAAATCTAACCCGAGTGTTACTCGATACCAAGCTTGGTCGCGAATAGTACCCCAAGCATCTAATGAAGGCAAAAAAGAAGTCAAAAAAAACGCGCCAATTGGGGTTGGCGCATCATAGGTCCACCAAAACAGGGAGGTTGTTTTGGCGTGGAGGAATCATTTCGAGCGTTATGTCTCGAGATCGTCATACCAATATAAGAGAATACATATATAATAATATTATTGCAAGCTGATTTTGCGTCACGCATATAGGACGACATAAAACGACAAGGGAAGAACTGGCGAACTAAAAAGCAGTGGCCATGTTCATCATGGCCACTGCAAAACATCAGAGATAAAGAGAGATGCCTGTGATGAATATAACCCCATCCAGACATCGACGCTAAGATTGCCGCATAAGTTTAATTATGTCAAACATAATTACAGCTTTGGAGTAACGCCTCACATCCACCTATACTTCGACGTTATCCCATTGGTTTTTAATGGCGTTCCTTATGTGATTTAGTCGTCCATGAAAAAAATGATCCGCATCGGCGAACCATTCATAGTGAGGAGGATTTGGCTGGCGCTGCGCCCACACAGACACTTCCTGCGGCGAAACCACATCGTCTTTGCCGCCTTGAATCACCATCCAGGGAATCGTTACCGGCGACGCTATGCCTGGAAATTCAAATTTCGTCACGGGTGGTGCCACGAGCAATAAACGCGCGGCCTGCACTTCTTTGTAGGAGGAAAAGGCAACGAAAGAACCAAATGAAAACCCCGCCAGCCAAAGCGGTGACAGCGGATATCGCTGCTTTAACCATTCAGCTGCTGCCATAAGATCCTGGGCCTCACCTTTGCCATTGTCAAATCGGCCACTGGAATGACCAACCCCGCGAAAGTTAAACCGTAGCGTCACCACCCCCATTTGATTCAATGTGCTGGAAACAATATGCACCACTTTATTGGCCATACTCCCCCCATGCAGTGGATGGGGATGGCAAATTACGGCGATGGGATCACCTGGAACAAACACTTCCGGCTGCGCCAAAACCGCCTCGAGCGATCCTGCTTCGCCGGGAATCAGAAAATTCTCGCCGGAGCAGGGAATTTCTTCCAGACCATCGTATAAATGTAATTCTGCATGGCGAGTTTCGTTGAAATCTGTGCTCATAGGAATTCTATTTCCATTGCTTGTTGATTTCACTGGACTGCATGTCAACGTTGCGCGACAAGCTCAGCGATTAATTCGACTTACACTCACACCCAAAGATGCCTGGCGTTGCCTCAATTCTTTTGTATCGAATAGGTGACCGGCTAGCGGTATGAATATCATAAAATGGTGCGCCGACAGAATGAGAAGGATGGCACATTAAATTTTCAATCGCTTTACAACGCGATCATTTAACAGATGTTCCTCGATGATTTCATCGATATCTTCTTTGTCGACATAGGTATACCAAACATTGTCGGGATAAACGACCGCGACGGGCCCCTCTTTACAACGATCCAGGCAGCCTGCCGCATTTACGCGTACTGACCCCTTTCCTTTCGCAATCCCCAACGCTTTTGCACGCTGTTTTGCATAATCCCGCATCGCCTTGGCATCAAAGTTTTGACAGCATGCGGAGCCATCATCACGTTGATTGGTACAGAAAAATATATGGTGTTTATAATACGACATAGGATTTTGTGTGCCATTGTCAGAAATTAGTTGAATTAGTTAGCCGGTCATTTCCCCCGCAATGCAGGCAACGCAGTATAGCGTGCTGTTGTTGATAGGTACACCAACGCCAAAAAAGCTGTAGTGACCGTTGCGGCCCATTCTTGTTTGCAACACGGGAATGCGGTATGTTGGCCCAATGAATCAGCGCCAATATAGCACAACGGATCAATTTTTAAGCATTTTAGACACAGGCTTAAGGAGTTTTGCCGGCGAAAACCATGCGGCCCGCCAAAACCCAGGTAAGCAAGCCACTGACAAACCACTCTCAACCAGCGAACAGCAATTGTCGGGGCGACTAATGCGCATCAATCATGCGGGGGAAGTCGCCGCACAGGGTTTATACCAGGGCCAGGCACTCACTGCGGCATTACCGGAGGTACGCGAGCAAATGCAGCAAGCCGCACAGGAGGAATCCGATCATCTTGCCTGGTGTGCGCACCGCACCAGAGAACTTGACACACACACCAGCCTGCTTGATCCGCTTTGGTATACCGGCTCAGTCATAATAGGCGCAACGGCGGGATACATCGGCGATAAGTGGAGCCTTGGGTTTGTTGCAGAAACTGAACGACAGGTGGTAAACCATTTAAACGAACACCTCGGCCGCTTGCCAGAGAATGATGACAAAAGCCGCGCCATTCTGGAGCAAATGAAAATCGACGAACAACATCATGCGACACTCGCAACTGACGCCGGTGGCGCGGAACTGCCGCAACCAGTTCGCTATTTAATGAAGCTTGCCTCGAAGATCATGACAAAATCGGCATTCTGGCTGTAACCCGTTAACGGGATACCACCGACACAATGCATCAAGTGGCAAACCAACAAACTGAATTCATGGCGCGCATGAAATAACTATAAGCAACTAACTCAAATTCCCCAAGCTGCCGAATCTGTGCCTCCGTATTCCCGTACCACAATTATACGATATTACGACCGTAAAAAATCTCCAGAATTTCGTGCTCCAACTGTTTCTCGATATTCTCGCTTTCAGCTGCACTCAAGTCACCCGGCTCTATGCCAAACAAATAGCTATTCAGATCAATTTCTTTTAATCGCATTTTTGTATGAAATATATTTTCCTGATAAACATTTACATCAATCATCTGGTAACGCTCTTTTGTGTCCTGCGCAATAAAATTCTGAATGGAATTAATTTCATGATCAATATAATGCTTGTTACCATAAACGTCACGCGTAAAACCACGCACCCGGTAATCCATGGTAACAATATCGGATTCGAAGCTATGGATAAGGTAATTTAAGGCTTTGAGTGGTGACACCTGCCCGCACGTGGACACATCAATATCTGCACGAAAGGTGCTTATGCCATTTTCAGGATGGCTTTCTGGGTAAGTATGTACCGTCAAATGACTTTTATCGAGATGCGCTACAACCGCATCAGGCAATGGTCCCGGCGCCTCAGTATTAAGCACATCAACATTGGGCACCTCTTCCTCCGCAATTAGCATGGTAACACTGGCGCCTTGCGGGTCATAATCCTGGTGAGCGATATTCAAAATACTGGCGCCAATAATATTTGCCACGTCCCGAAGAATATTGGTCAAGCGTTCCGCGTTATATTCTTCATCAATGTACTCGATATATTCTCGCACCTGCTGGGGCGTTTTAGCATAACAAATATCATAAATATTAAAACTTAGTGTTTTCGTTAAATTGTTAAAATCTTTTAACTGCAATTTTTTGCTATTATTATCCACGAATCAAACTCCACCCATACCGGGCATTGATAAAATAATTCATAACCACACCCTTGATAACAACACCCATTCGAGACAATTCTATTAACCTCAGCCTGATATACCCAAAGCGTTTGAGATCTAGGTATATATCGATTTAGCTTCCCCGCTCATCCAAGCCGCGTATAATACACATTAAACTGAAAATATCTTTTATAATTTTTACCTATTATTTTTACACCGTGTTTTTACAATTTTTTTTTACAAATTAACAATTTCAAAGTCGTGTGTAATTTCAACTGTCGGGCGCAACATGATGGTGGCAGAGCAATACTTCTCAGCCGACAGCCCCACCGCTCGCTCGACTTGCTTTTCAGGCAACTCATGACCTGAAACGATAAAGTGGATATGTATGCGGGTAAAGACTTTAGGGTCTTTCATTGCCCGATCACCGCTTAACTCCACCACACAATCCTCGACGGACTGACGCGCTTTCTTAAGAATATGAACGACATCAAACGCCGTGCAACCACCAACGCCCAATAATATCATTTCCATTGGGCGTACCCCGAGATTTCGACCGCCAAATTCCTGCGGCCCATCCATGACGACCTCATGACCGCTACCACTCTCACCAACAAATGTGGCGTCCTGCACCCACTTCACTCTTGCTTTCATCGATATACCCCAAATAGTTCAGTTTGGGCCTAAGAGTAGCATATCTACGCAGCACGTCACCCATTTCTGACAGCCTTAAATCTACCTAAACAGATCACTTTAAAATCAGTCGCTTGGCAACTCCCCCACCTCGCCGAATCAACCCAAGATTTGTAGCGATCCCATCTCAGCAGCCCCATCGCGAATAGCTCAGCGGCACTTCGGCATAATTTCCTTAAAGTTCTTGAAACCTTATGCCGACAATTAACCTAGAGCAGTCTAGCGACTTGAATTAACGCTAACCCAACCAGTTAAATCTATGATGCATGCAACTTCGATTTACACACCACCTCGGGAAAATGAAACGATACAATCATTTCTAGAGCATTGTCATAAGCGTCGTTATCCCAGTAAAAGCCTCATCATCTATGCAGGCGACAAACCAGATGTACTTTATTATATCGTCAACGGCTCTGTTACTGTCTTAATTGAAGACGAATCAGGCCACGAAATCGTGCTGGCCTATTTAAACGCCGGTGATTTTTTTGGGGAAATGGGTTTGTTTGGTGATCGAGCCAATCGAAGCGCTTTTGTACGCGCACGGACCCAGTGTGAATTAGCTGAAATCAGTTATGCCCGCTTTAATCAACTGGCCGAAAAAGACGCCAAAATCTTATTCGAACTGGCCTCACAGATGGCATTGCGATTGCGTAAAACAAGCCGCAAGGTGGGCGACCTCGCCTTTATGGATGTTACCGGACGTGTCGCACGCACCTTAATCGAGTTATGCAAAGAGCCAGACGCCATGACCCACCCTGATGGTATGCAAATCCGCATCACCCGCCAGGAACTGGGACGCATTGTTGGCTGCTCCCGGGAGATGGTGGGGCGCGTGCTAAAAACACTGGAAGAGCAGGATCTCATTACCGCCAGTGGAAAAACCATCGTGGTATTTGGTACTCGATAATTCCAAAAAATGACATAAATCACGCCGACAATTGCCGATTAAGCATTGTTGGCGACCCTTTCATACCAAAGATTTATTCAACATCACCCGTTAAACGAAAACGTCAACCGTCGTACAACACTCTTTGTAAGTCCACCCGCCTCAATTTACTTGTCAACAAAGCAGCCGAGAAAATATTTGCCGGTGATGCAAATTCATCGCCGCAACACGTGAGATCCTGGTAACGGCATTATAAAATAAAAGCTGGGCTATCAGCGGAAATATGCCAAGATGAACAGGCGCCACAAAACAATGTGAGAAAAACCCATTTGGATTCAGTCTATTAGGTAATGGCCGTTAATTTTGAATTCCAACACGATGGCATCATGGCGTAAACTTAAACCCTGACTAAACATGACGCGATGGCAGAACATAGAGTGGCGCATAAACAAAAACAGGAAATGACCATATTATTCGCTGATGTCGCAGGCAGCGTGGCATTGCACGAAGCATTAGGTGATATAGCCGCTCACGAAAAAATCATTGCTTGCCTGGATGCTATGTCCGTCGTTGTTGAGAAACACCAGGGACGAGTGATAGAAACGATCGGGGATGAAATCATGTGCGCATTCCTCAGCACAGACACCGCATTTCAAGCTGCCAGCGAAATTCAGGAAACGTTGCATGCCAATTTATCTTACGAACTGGGAGTCCGAATCGGCTTCAATCATGGCCTCACCAATGTTGATAACGGACATCCGTTTGGCAACACCGTTAACTTCGCGGCCAGAATGGTTGAAATCGCCAAGGCGGGGCAGATTATTATCAGCGATCAGGCATATCAGCATCTCTCCCCTGGTTACAAAAGTCGCACTCGCCACTATAACCGGCTTTTACTGAAAGGAAAGAAAGAATTGAGTGACATTTATGAAGCCCTATGGGATTTCAGCGATCGAACCAACAGAACAATTCGATACGCTCATATGGACCAACATGAATATAACCGCCACACAGTTGCCCAGATAAAAATAAGCTATTTAACGTCAGAAAAAACCTACACGCTAAATTGCCGTCAACTGGAAATCGGCCGAGGTAGCCAATGTGAATTAAAAATTTTTACCGGTGTAGTGTCACGCGTACATGCCGTTGTAAAATCAGTGCAAGGTAAAATCGTATTTGCCGACCAAAGCACCAATGGCTCTTACATCCACACCAGTCCGGGAAGCCAACACAGTGAAGACCTGGATGTGTACCTTCACCACGAAGAATGGATCATGTGGGGCAGCGGTAAAATCAGCCTTGGCGAACCCATCAATGAACATAATAAGCACTTGCTCATATTTCAGTGTGAGTGACTGCATCACAACAATTTTAATTCAATAAAGCACGCGACAAACCAAGAATGGTGGCTACACCTGGACTTGAACCAGGGACCCCAGCATTATGAATGCTGTGCTCTAACCAGCTGAGCTATGTAGCCATACGAAATGTGTCGAGGAGCGAAATTCTAAATAGTCCTGGACCGGATGTCCAGTTTTACAGGCCGTTTTGCAGCAGATAGCACTGTGTCTGGATTGTGCAGCGCCGCTATTCCACCGCAATCTTGGCTGGTACACCACAAATGAAGCCTTAATCGAATTCAAGCATTATACATTAAAACGAAAATGCATAACATCACCATCCTGGGTAACATAGTCCTTGCCTTCCAGTCGCCATTTACCCACCTCTTTGGCACCTTGCTCACCTTTACCCGCCACAAAGTCATCATAAGCCACCACCTCTGCGCGAATAAAACCTTTCTCGAAATCCGTGTGTATCACCCCGGCAGCCTGGGGCGCGGTAGCACCAACAGAAACCGTCCAGGCTCGAACCTCTTTCTCGCCTGCGGTAAAGTAGGTGTGCAAATTCAATAATTTGTATCCAGCGCGTATCACTCGATTTAAGCCTGGCTCTGACAGACCTAGTTCTTTTAAAAACTCGTCCTTTTCCCCGTCATCGAGTTCGACCAACTCCGATTCGATAGCAGCGCACACCGCCACCACTTCCGCACTTTCCTGTGCCGCTAATTCGCACACCTGATCCAGATAGGCATTGTTTTCAAAGCCATCCTCAGCGACATTGGCGATATACATGGTAGGTTTGGCGGTTAACAAATGCAGCTCTCTAATCAATTCCTGCTGATCGCTGTCAAGGCTCATTGAACGGACAGGCTCACCCTTATCAAGATGATCTCGCACCAGCTCAAATTGCTTTTGTTGTGCAATGGATTTTTTATCGCCACTTTTTGCTGTTTTAACGACTTTTATCAGCGCTTTTTCGATGCTCTGTAAATCCGCTAGCGCCAACTCGGTATTAATCACTTCAATGTCATCAATGGGACTCACTTTTCCCGCAACATGGACTATGTCATCATTTTCGAAACAACGCACCACATGAGCAACCGCGTCGGTTTCTCGAATATTAGCCAGAAATTGATTACCCAACCCTTCACCCTTGGAAGCACCCGCCACCAATCCGGCAATATCAACAAACTCAATGGTTGTTGCAAGCACCCGTTGTGGCTTCACAATTGATGCAAGCTCATCCAGGCGCGGGTCAGGCACCGGCACGACCCCCACATTCGGCTCGATCGTGCAGAATGGATAATTTTCCGCCTGGATACCCGCCTTGGTCAGCGCATTAAACAAGGTTGACTTACCAACATTAGGCAGACCAACGATTCCACATTTAAATCCCATTTTCAGCTCTCAGTTAGCGTTGGCATAATTGCATTACATTTCTTTTAACGCATGAAGGTGATTCATAACCTTCTGATATTCACCGGCAACAATCTGCGGTAGCGCTGCAGAGGCTTCATCAATGGCGGTTGTTATGGCGGACATTTCGCCACTGCCAGGCGAACCCAGCACGTAATCCGTCACTTCACGGCTACTGCCAGGGTGTCCGATACCCACACGCAAGCGCATAAAGTCCTTACTGCCGCAATGCGCAATTATATCCCGCAGACCATTATGACCGCCATGGCCACCGCCATTTTTGAGCCGTAGCGTACCAGGCGGTAAATCCAGCTCATCATGCACCACCAAGATACTGTCAAGCGAGATTTTGTAATAACCAAGCATTGCGGCAAGCGACTGTCCGCTATGGTTCATGTACCCCATAGGCTTCAGCAACCATACTGTTTGCCCGCTGATTGTTATTTTACAGGATTCGCCGCGAAACTTTGCTTCATTGCGAAGCATTGCACCCTTGGAATTTGCGATACCATCAACAAACCAAAAACCAGCATTGTGCCGGGTCTGCTCATACTTCACACCGGGGTTACCCAGACCAACAATGAGTTCTATTTTTGACGACAACGCCGGATACTCGACTGGATGCTTGACCACTCGTCAAGCGATGATACATTTTTCACCGCCTGACGATGGCCACCGAATTCATTACTCGGCTTAAGCAGCGTTTAACATTACACCGTTTAAGATTCAGCGCCTGGCTCAGCTGGTGTTGCTTCTGCTGCGTCTTCTTCTTCATCTGTACTCTGGCGAGGTGTATGAATATTTACAATGGGCAAATCATGATCAGCGCCTTGCGACAATGCTGGCACTTCCACACCGGAAGGCAGTTTTATATCCGATAAGTGTAAAGAATCACCGGTATCTAATGCCCCTAAATCCACCTCTAAATATTCAGGCAGATCTTTTGCAAGACATACAATTTCCACGTTATTCATTAGATGCGACGCCAAGCCACCGGCTTTCACACCCGGCGCACTCTCTTCATTAATGAAATGCAAAGGAACATTCATATGGATCTTATCGACCTCACTGACACGCAGAAAATCCACATGTAAAATCTTAGGTTTGGCGGGATGACGCTGTACATCCTTCAAAACCGCCCTTTCAACACTGCCACCTACGGTAACCGTTAGAATATGCGAATAAAATGCCTCATGCTCCAGATGATGCAAAATACTATCATGCTCCATCGTTAGCGTAACGGCATCTTTGCCTGCACCATAAATAATGCCGGGAATTTTACCCGCATGACGTAAGCGGCGGCTCGCACCTTTCCCTACATCCTTGCGTGCTTCAGCAACAACATTAAAATCAACACTCATACTGATTACTCCAATACAATAATATTAATGATAGATTATCGAATCACTTTGCGACCAAGCCAATTCGATCAACCCTCCCCGACGGTAAGCAATATACCTGCCGGTACCCGTAAGCCACTTAACAAACCAGCACCTAGTGTAGTGTACTAAACAGAATAATGATTCAGCACCATTCTGTTTAATACACTACACTAGTAATGGCGCTTCGCCCATAAACCTATTCACTTAGTCCATAAACAATGAGCTTACTGATTCTTCGTTACTGATTCGACGCATCGTCTCAGCCAATAATTCCGCAATACTTAGCTGCCGGATTTTGCTACAGGCTTTTGCTTCGTCGGATAGCGGAACCGTATCGGTGACGACAATTTCATCCAACTGCGATCCGGCGATATTCTCCACCGCCTTACCAGACAACACGGCATGCGTGCAATAAGCCACCACTTTATCAGCGCCATGGTCTTTTAACGCGGCGGCGGCCAGGCATAATGTGCCCGCTGTATCCACAAGGTCATCAATCAATACGCACTGGCGGCCATCCACATCACCAATAATATTCATTACGCGCGCCTCATTAGGGCGTGGCCGCCGTTTATCAATAATCGCCAAATCGGCATCATCCAAACGCTTGGCCAGCGCACGCGCTCGAACCACTCCACCAACGTCAGGCGACACAACAATTAGATCGGGATATTCCTGGCGCCACACATCGCCCAACAAAATGGGCGAGGCATAAATATTATCTAACGGTTTATCAAAAAACCCCTGAATCTGGTCCGCGTGTAAATCAACCGTCAGCACTCGATCAGCGCCAGCCACTTCGATCATATTAGCGACTACTTTGGCGGTTAACGGCACCCTCGCGGAACGTGGCCTGCGATCCTGACGGGAGTAACCAAAATACGGCACAACCGCCGTTACCCGGGCTGCAGAGGCACGGCGAACAGCGTCAATCATGACCAACAATTCCATTAGGTTGTCATTGGTAGGGGCGCATGTGGGTTGCACAATGAAAACATCGCGGCCGCGCACGTTTTCCATGATTTCGACCATGATCTCACCATCGCTAAAACGGCTCACCACAGCTTTACCCACCGATAAACCCAGGTAATTCACGACAGCGCTCGCCAATTGCGGATTGGCATTTCCGGCAAACACCATCATCCGGCCATCAGACACGTGATTCCCACTCCATCAATTCAATGTTAACTATCATGCAATATACCTGCATCTGCTTGCGCTCGCGTGGCACTATATAACACCCAATGCGGGTGTGTTAGAAACCAAGCTATACCTAAAATAATGTCTAAACCGCCCCTCAATACCGGTAAACCACCACAAGCGGGCGGCCTAAACAGCAAAAGTATTGGGGCACAAAAAATCCCCGCAATCATTGCCTGCGTATCATTAAATGCGCAGGCAATAACTACGAAGCTAAGAATATGGCTGGGCCGCCAGGATTCGAACCTGGGTATGCGGGGATCAAAACCCCGTGCCTTACCGCTTGGCGACGGCCCAATAAACTGTCATTTCTGGTGACGCTCACTGCTTACCATTATTAATAAGTGATGATAAGCAGTCATGTCATAACCCGCATTAGTCAAAACACGGTTTGATAACGGTGGCTTCTGAAGCCAAGATCCGTGGTAATGCTTTTTCTAGCGTGGCAACGCTTTCGCTATATTCCGTCTCTATATCAACGTGATCCGGACCAACTGGCGCTTTTTATCACACTTAGCCAAAAAAACCCAGCGCATAATTTCCAACCTGCCCAGAAAAACCCAACAGGCATCGCTATAAACTCTCGCTGATGCGCCAGTACTAAAACGGCTACCTAGCTGAATTATTCATGGCAGCGATGCGTTAGCCTGCTTTTTCAACTGTGTTAACAGAGGTGACTCACGACAACCCCTGGCACAGAATGCCAACCAGGCATTTTTTTTATTTCGTTGCGCCGCTAATGCGACGTCCCGTGCCCTGGCTTCCTGGTCAAAGCGTGCAAATACGCAACTCCCGGTACCGGTCAATCTCGCCGAAACACCTTTATCTGCTTGATTTGAAAGCCAGTCTAACGCCGAACCCACTAATGGATAGCGCTTCCTAACAATGGCCTCAAAAGCGTTTTCAACGCTACCCTGAGTTACCCCAGCGAAGTAATCGCGTATTCTGATGGGTTGAGCATCACGTGTCAATTCTGGAACTGAAAAAAGTTCAGCTGTGGCGATGCTAACGTGGGGTGAAATTACCACATACCAGGCCTCAGGCACATCGACTGCGGTCAATTTATCACCCACCCCCTCAGCCCAGGCAGTATTTCCATAAATAAATACCGGCACATCGGCGCCGAGGGACAATCCCAGTGCCATGAGCTGCTGCTGGCTTTGCCCTAGCTGCCACAAATGATTCAGAACAACCAGTGTCGTTGCCGCATCGGAGCTGCCCCCTCCTAACCCACCGCCCATCGGGATCTTTTTTTCGATTCCAATATCAACCCCTAACTGACAGTCTGTTTTTTCCTGAAGTAACCGGGCTGCTCGCACCGTCAGATCCTGATCCTCAGGCACCCCTGGAATCACCGACTGGCGTTGAATTTTTCCGTCACCACGAATATCAAAGGTTAGGCAATCACCAAAGTCCAAAATCTGAAATATGGTCTGCAATTCGTGATAACCATCATCACGACGCGCCGTTATGTGAAGGAATAAATTTAATTTGGCCGGTGCCGGCCAGCTATGCGGGGATTTCACGTCTGATATGTTTATCGCTAACTCACATTCCATCGACTTACGATTAGCCGCACTTTCATATCTTCGCTTTCAATTACAATTTTACGGGGAAACTGATACCCCCGGTATTGCTGGTACCGGTCATATTCTATCACCCAATTTTCCTGCTCCAAACTCCGAATCAGGCCCTGGGCATCCATTTGCACTGATTGCTGCATTTTCGGGTTTGGCAGGCCACGAATCCAATACCACAAACCATCAATGGGTAACTCCCATCCAACCTGCTCGCGCAACAACGTGTCGGTATCTTTGGCCGTGTATAAATCACCATTGGCTAACCGCAATTCCACCCCGTGCTCACCACCTAACAACTGCAATGCCCCCTGCCCGGAAGGCGCATTAAAATTGATTTGGTAGTTGGTTGCATTTTGCATCCAATATAACTTGCCACTCCACGCCTCATCATCGGTGGTCAGGGAAATTCGACCATCAAGCTGCCAGTTCTGCAATGCCGCCAACGATTCCTCGCGCTGCTTTAGCACCAGCTGGTTATTGGCTTTTAATGCTTCGATCACCGCATCATCTTCACGGTCAAGGCTCGCGCAGGCAATCACCTGGCTAACCATCATCACAGCAACCGCTGCTCTCATGTTGCCAACAAGCCTAAACCCCAGAAAATAATGACGCAAACGCGAATTCATGCGCGGATCATAACGGCAATTAAGCTAAGATACCAGTACAGAGGATAAATAGGATGTCGATTTCAGCACACCCCAACTGTGTTGTCACAAGGCGTCGTTCGCCCTAAACGTTGGCCACTGCGCCAAGAGCGGCAACGCCATGACAACCTGTGTGGGGTACAACTCGCATACGTAGGGCTACAAACCAAAACGCTACAATCCAAAGCGCTTCATCACATCCAGCAGCACTTCGTGGTCCGGATTCTTTTCCAGTGATGCCTCCCATATCTTTAAAGCAGCGCTGCGCTCCCCACTAACCCAAAGTACTTCGCCCAAATGGGCCGCAATTTCAGGGTCTTTAGCCTGCTCGTTGGCACGGCGCAATAATTCAATGGCTTTCTTGTAATTACCCATGCGGTAATACACCCAACCCAGGCTATCCACAACGGCAGCATCATTTGGCTCTAACTCCAGAGCCCGCTGAATGTAGTCCAGCGCCTCCTCGTAACGCGTAGTCCGATCAGCCAATGTGTAACCCAGCGCGTTCAATACCTGTGCATTACCGGGCTCTTGTTTTAAGATGGTCTGCAGGTCGCTTTCAACCAGGTCCAGTTCACCGAGCTTTTCAGCAACCAGTGCCCTGGCATACCGAATACTGGTTTCATTGGGCATAATATTTAACACCTTGGTATAAAAGTCCTTGGCATCAGGGTATTTACCCGCTTCCCGCAAAATATCGCCTTCCAGCAGCAGCAATTGCAACTTCTGCTTATTACTGTTTACCCGAATTACCTGCAAATGCTCACGCGCCCGATCAAATTGCTGGGTATCCGCTAAAATTGCGGCAATCCGTACCTGCGCATTAAAATAAAACTCGCCGTGACGCACAAAACTATAACGATTCATGGCCTTTTTAAAATCTTTTCTCTCTTCCGCCACTTGCCCAAGGTAATAATTCGCTTCTTGAACGCGCTTACCCAGCTTCAGCACAATCATCAAATACTTTTGCGCGTCGTTCAGTTTCTGTAGCTGCAATGCCAAAATACCTGCGTAATAATTTATTTCCGCATTTTTTGGCGCCAATTCAGCAAGGCGCATAAATTCACCCAGCGCTTTCTCCAATTGCCGGGCTTCTGTCAGCATACGGGCATAAGTGAGACCGACTTCCACGTTATCTGACAAGCCGCCCTTTAAGGCCGTTTCGAGATAGGCAATCGCTTCACCCCGCGCACCTTGCATCGCCAAGACCCTTGAACGCAGCACCACAGCTTTCACCCAATTGGACTTAACCACCAGCGCCTGATCCAGCTTATCCAAAGCAATGTCAAACCGCCCTTGGCGCATGGCCAAATGCGCATAGGCAAATAGTGCGTGAGGATTATCTTTTCGGTTCTCGATGAGCTTGTCCATGACACCGATAGCCAAATCCCGATCAGACTCACGCGCCAATTGCGATGCAATGGTGCTGAAACCATGACCAGGTTTGTCGCTATCTTCTAACAGCGTTAACATTTTTTCATAATGGACTAACGCATCGCTAGGACGCGCCAGCTTCATAAAAGCAGAAGCGATGTTACGGCGTGCTTCGGCGCTTTCGGGCTCTGCGGCAACCCAAAGATTAGACGCGCTGAGCGCCCCCTCATAATCTTTTGCGAAAAAAGCGATTTGAGTGGCGCGCGCAGCCACCTTAGGATCGCCCGACGCCTGCGCCACATCGATATAATTTTTAATGGCAATACCCAGCTCACCGCGCTGGCCCGCAATTTCTGCAACTAACAACTTATAAACCAACTCAGGCGGTACATTGGAATCCACCCCAGTTGGCGCTTCACTGAACGTAAGTGATTTGGCTGCATCAAGGGACTCGGGGTCATTTTGGGGCACTTGGCTATTGGAAACATTACTGTTTTCTGCTTCAGTAGACTTGGGGTCATCCGAATTGGGTTGCAATACACTGCATCCGTACAATAAACTCAGCGCGAACAACACCACGGATTGACGGTTTAGCTTCATTATTTCCTACTCCAGCCGATTCTTAAACACATATCGATTAAAAATTAACACATTATCTGACACGAATACTAACAACTTCTTTTATACAACATTTTGCGGCTTAATATATACTACTGCAGCAACATTTTGTGGGTTTTAAGCACTTGTATTCTAAAACCATATCGATCAAAATTTGGATATCAACAGACTGTGTAACGTAATTTATGTCCATATTAGCATTCGGAATTAACCACAAAACAGCCCCCGTCGATATTCGCGAGCGCGTCGCCTTTGAAGCAGCCGAAATAGGTAATGCCCTCAAAGACTTAGTAGCCCAGCCCGCGGTCAACGAAGCGGCGATTATATCGACTTGCAACCGCACGGAGCTCTACTGTGGCCTGGAGCATAACAATCTGGGCCTCATTACCGAATGGTTACGTCACTACCACAAACTTGGCGAGCGCGATCTGAACCCCTATATTTACGCTCACCCCGATCACGACGCAGTACGCCACTTGTTGCGCGTGGCCAGCGGCCTGGACTCCATGGTACTGGGCGAACCCCAGATTCTGGGCCAAATGAAAGACGCCTATTTTACCGCTAATCAGGCCGGCACACTTGGCAACCTCCTGGATCGCTTATTTCAACATACCTTTGCCGTTGCCAAACAGGTTCGCACGGATACCCAAATTGGTGCCAGCCCGGTATCAGTGGCCTTTGCCGCCGTCAGTCTTTCAAAACAAATATTCAGCAACTTGGACAATCATACCGCGTTATTGATCGGCGCAGGTGAAACGGTTGAGCTGGCCGCTCGCCATTTACACGAATCCGGCATTGGCCGGATGATCATCGCCAACCGAACCGTCGAACGTGCCCTCAATCTGGCCTCTGAATTTAACGCCTACGCTATTTCGTTAGCGGAAATACCCGGACATTTGGCCGAAGCGGATATTGTAATCTCCTCCACCGCCAGCCCATTACCGATACTTGGCAAAGGGAGCGTCGAAAGCGCGCTAAAAATACGCAAACACCGCCCTATCCTGATGATCGATATCGCAGTCCCACGCGATATCGAAACCGAAGTGGGTGAACTTGATGACATCTATTTATATACCGTAGATGATATGCAAGAAATTATCCAGGAAGGTTTACGCTCACGCCAGGAAGCTGCTGTGCAGGCTGAGGAAATCATCGATGCCCAGGTCTCTCATTTTATGGCCTGGCTCAGGTCGCTGGGTGCTGTGTCCACCATTCGTGCAGTACGTGATATGGCAGAAAAGAACCGCGACGAAGAATTAGAACGGGCCATGGCAATGCTGGCAAGTGGTAAAAACACGGAAGAAGTCATGAAGCAATTTGCTCATCGCCTCACCAACAAATTAATTCATACACCAAGCGTACAACTAAAGCAGGCAGGTTACGACGGCCGTTCGGATATTTTTAACGTAGCCCGAACAATCTTCGATATTAAAGACACTGACATCTAGCGCACCACATAACCTAACTATAATTATTAAATATATTATCTAATTAGCTGCCAACAAATAGCGAAAAGCTGCCATTAAATAATACTATTACTTAATGGTGCAGCGGTACACGAAAACTGAAATTCAACGCTTAAATTCACCGTCTAAGTTCAGACGTAGTTTCAGAGTCCATTAATCATCCGCCAGTTGTTATTGGCGTTATTCTATTGAAAGCAGATTACCGTGAAAACATCTTTACGCACTAAACTTGAAACACTGGGCGATCGCCAGGAAGAAATAAATGCCATGTTAGCTGACCCAGGCATTATCAGCAACCAAAACCAATTTCGCGAGCTATCCAAAGAGCACGCCCAGATTAGTCCGGTTGTTGCGTGTTTCAACCAGTACCAGGAAGCACTAAGGGACATTAATGCCGCTGAAAGCATGCTCAAAGACGACGACCCCGACATTCGTGAAATGGCGGAAGCGGAATTAAAACTCAGCAAAGGGACGTTGGCAAACCTGGAGTTGGAGCTGCAAAAACTACTGCTGCCCACAGACCCGAACGACGACAGTAATATTTTTCTTGAAATTCGCGCCGGTACCGGCGGCGACGAAGCAGCACTGTTCTCCGCTGACCTATTCCGAATGTATTCCCGTTACGCCGAACAGCGGCGCTGGCAGGTTGAGATCATTAGCGATAACCCAGGCGAGCATGGCGGTCATAAAGAACTGATACTACGCATTGCCGGACAAGGCGCTTATTCGCGGTTAAAGTTTGAATCCGGCGGGCACCGCGTACAAAGGGTACCGGAAACGGAATCTCAGGGTCGAATCCATACCTCCGCCTGCACCGTTGCGGTTATGCCCGAAGTGGCGGACGTGGAGCAACAGGAAATCAACGCCGGTGATCTAAAGGTCGACACCTTTCGTGCGTCCGGTGCCGGCGGACAGCATGTTAATAAAACCGACTCAGCAATTCGCCTGACCCATTTACCGAGCGGCATCGTAGTAGAGTGTCAGGATGAGCGTTCTCAGCACAAAAATCGAGCGCGCGCCATGTCGCTATTGGCCGCTAAGCTGTATAACGCCGAACGCGAAAAACAAGATGCAGAACAAGCGGAAACGCGAAAGATGCTGGTGGGATCCGGCGACCGTTCGGGGCGCATCCGAACGTATAATTTCCCTCAGGGGCGCATCACTGATCACCGGATTAATCTGACGCTCTACAAACTCGAGGATGTGCTTCACGGTAACTTAGACGCAGTCATTGATCCACTCACTAACGAGAATCAGGCCCAATTGCTGACAGCGATGGGGGAATAAACCTTGATTAATACCATGACTAACCCCTGGTTAATGCGATGGGTAATGCCGTATTTAATCTCAACATAAACCCCAACGTGAACTTCACAATTCATCCAAAAGCAAATGCCGAATGCCGGTACCGCCAGACACAACATTCTTGACCACCATCCAGCAAGCCCTCCACGAGGCACGACGGCAATTAACACCAGTGCACGAAGCCGCTACTCTGGAAGCAGAAATTCTGCTCGGGCACGTGCTGCAGCAAAGCCGCGCCCAGCTTTACACCTGGCCACACAACCCAGTCAGCGCCGATCAACTATCCCGGTTCAAAGCATTAGTGACCCGACGATTTAACGGTGAACCCATCGCCTACCTGGTGGGCTATCGAGAGTTTTGGGATTTGTCATTAACCGTATCCCCGGCAACCTTGATTCCACGCCCGGAAACTGAACGACTGGTGGAAATTGCCCTGGACCTCATCCCGTCTGAAATGCCCTGGCATGTCGCCGACCTTGGAACCGGATCAGGCGCCATTGCGCTGGCTATCGCAAAGCACCGGCCACGCTGTCAGGTACTGGCCACCGACTTATCGATGGCAGCCCTGACAATCGCTCAACAGAACGCTCATCACTTAGGCATTACAAACCTGACATTTAAGAAAGGCTCGTGGTGCGCGCCACTGTCTGGGTTGGTTTTTGATTTTATTATTAGCAACCCACCCTATATTGCCGAAAATGATCCCCACCTGGGTGAAGGTGATCTGCGCTACGAGCCGGCAAGCGCACTGATATCCGCTGAAAATGGGCTTAATGATCTTCTCCAGATTGCACAATCAGCCCCTCATGCACTAAAAAAGGGGGGATGGTTACTGCTTGAACATGGCTTTGAGCAAGGTGATTCGGTAATGAACTTGCTCAAGGTCAATGGATACAACAACATTATCTGTTATCATGATGATGGTCAGCGGGAACGGGCTACACTTGCACAGACATCACTTTAAAGCACTAACAAGCAAGGAGTTCTCCACATTACCCTGAAATATTGCATTAATTGGGGCCAGTTAACCACAATACTCATATTTAGAAGCCAATTTAAAACACTTGATTATTTACCACCAATCGCTACGATAAAAGCATGGACACAAAAACCGACGAGCTCGTAAAACAACGCGAAATTCTGTTTGTCGCACCGCAGAAAGACCCGGACCCTGCGTCGTCAGCCATTCAGTTATTACAGGGTATCGATGGACTCCTGGAGGCAACCAAGGACCACGAGCACGGTATCAGCATCACGTACCACCTGCACAAAATCAGCCTACGCATCATTGAGGATGCATTACAGGAAGTTGGCTTTCACCTCGACAACAGCTTATTCGCCAAAATAAAACGGGCGCTGTTTCATTACACGGAAGAAACCCAACTGGCAAATATGGGATACGATCACGCTGAATCCAAATCAACCACAGAAATATTCATTAACCGCTATAATCAATTGCAGCACGGCTGCCGGGATGAACGGCCAAGTTATTATCGGCAATACAACTAGCGCCCGGTATTTAGCATTTTTTGTGTCGTGTTGTTTAGTGCATGCCATTTAATAGTCACTATTTCCACCATTAACAGAGACTCCCCATGAACGACAATCAACTGCTGCGGTACAGCCGGCAAATTATGTTGCCTTCAGTGGATTTCGAGGGCCAGCAGGCACTGCTCAACGCACGTGTATTGGTGATTGGCCTAGGCGGCCTGGGCTCCCCTGTTACCATGTACTTGGCCGCCGCCGGTATTGGCACCTTGGCAATCAGCGATCACGATGTAGTGGATCTATCCAACCTGCAGCGCCAGATTATCCATAACACCACACGCATTAGTATGAAAAAAACCCAATCTGCGGCAGAAACCCTGGCGGCACTTAATCCTGACACCCAGATCATCGCACTGAACAGGCTGTCTGGTACAGAATTGCGCCAACAGGTTGACCTCGCCGATGTGGTGGTCGATGCCAGTGACAATTTCACCACACGCTTTGCGCTGAATGAAGCCTGCGTATCACAGGCCACACCGCTTGTCTCTGGCGCAGCAATTCGCATGGAAGGCCAGGTCAGCGTGTTTAGGAATGACCAGCCCGACAGCCCCTGTTACCGCTGCCTTTATCGGGATGAAGCTGAAGTAGCTGAAACCTGCAGTGAAAATGGGGTATTGGCCCCGATAGTGGGAATCATTGGCAGTATACAAGCCACCGAAACCCTGAAAATATTACTCAATATAGGCCAGGACCTTAAAGGACGCCTGTTAGTGCTGGACGGCGCTCAGATGGAATGGCGTACCCTTAAGTTAAAAAAAGACGCTTCATGCCCGGTTTGCGCCAATCACACTGCAAACATAGCCGCAATTTAGCGGTCATCAGCGTAATTACCTGCCCTAACGAACCACCTTACCCATAACCCGAAATTAATATGGCGAAGGAATATCTAGAGAAACTGTCAGCCTTTATTGCGAAAGCAGGCATTGGCGGTGCTGACAACATTCACCTTGAATGCAAACATTTTTTCAGCGGTGCAGCGTTATATGCCGATGGCAGAATCTGTGTATCATTAACGCCCGCGGGGCTGGCAATAAAACTCCCCGAAAAAACCAAAACCGCCTTGTTAAAAACGAACAAGGCGGTGCCGCTGCAATACTTTCCCGGGAGCCCTATTAAAAAAGACTACGCTCTGTTTCCAGGCGGTGTAGATAACGGTGACAAGGCGCTCTCTAAATACATAAAAGAAAGCATCGCGCATGCTTTGACAAAGCCAATTCCGGTGCGTAAACGAAAATAACCTGGGCGCCCTCGGCGCTCAAACACGCTATCGGATTTTATCGGATTTCGACAAGCCCTTCATCGAACTTTTACCTCAAAATAACACCTCGAAATACCACTAAAGCGCAGGCGCTGGCGGATAGTGCGCGGGATAGTCAGTTTTGGCCACCCCGCTATCAACCGCCGCCTGTGCAACAGCCGGTGGCACAAAAGCCATTAAACGAGAATCGAAGGGTTTGGGAATAATGTAATTAGGCCCGAATTCCAATGCCTCCAGTCCATAGGCTGTCAGCACCTCCTGCGTTACAGGCTCACGTGTTAACGCGCACAACGCCTTTACCGCTGCCACCTTCATAGCATCATTGATAATTGTGGCTCGAACATCCAACGCACCGCGAAAGATGAATGGAAACCCCAGTACATTGTTAACCTGATTTGGAAAATCACTACGCCCTGTCGCCATGATCAGATCATCCCGTGCTGCAATGGCAACATCGTAGGCAATTTCAGGATCAGGATTTGACAATGCGAACACGACTGGTTTTGGTGCCATGGTTTTAAGCATTTGCGCAGATACCAGGTCAGGGCCGGATACGCCGATAAAAGCATCAGCACCATCAATAGCCTCTGCCAGCGTCCGAGCCTCAGTTTTCAGCGCAAACTCTTGCTTGTAACTGTTTAAATCAGACCGCTCAGAATGCACAACCCCCTTACGGTCGACCAAATATATCTTGTTTTTGTTAGCACCTAAAGCAACCAGCAGGCGCATTGAGGCAATTCCCGCTGCACCAGCACCAATACACACTATTTTGGCATCGGCGATATTTTTACCTTGTATTTCCAGTGCATTGAGCAATCCCGCCGCAATAATGATTGCCGTACCATGTTGATCATCATGAAATACAGGAATATCCAATTGTTCAATTAACGATTTTTCGATTTCAAAACAATGGGGCGCAGCAATGTCCTCCAGATTAATGCCGCCAAACGTGGGGGCGATATTGGTAACTGTATTAATAAAATCCTGCGGGGAAGCGGCGTTAACTTCAATGTCAAACACATCAATATTAGCAAAGCGTTTAAACAACACACCCTTGCCTTCCATCACCGGCTTGCCTGCCAATGCACCAACATTCCCTAAACCCAATACCGCCGTTCCGTCGGTAATGACCGCCACTAAATTACCTTTTGCGGTATAACGATAGGCTTTCTCGGCATCTGCGGCAATTTCCCGCACCGGTGCCGCCACACCAGGCGTATAAGCTAATGACAAATCATGCTGTGTATTGCAGGGTTTGGTGGTCTGAATAGCAATTTTCCCAGGCTGACCATTCGCGTGATAATTTAACGCTTGTTGTTTTAAGTCGTCACTCATTGTTTTTTCCATTCATTAATAAATATAAGGTTTATAAATATTGGGTTTATAAATGTATCGTTTGTAAACAGACCACCGCTAAAAGTTGGCGTAATATCACTGGATTGGCGGCTCTGGTTTACCAGCATTGATCCGCCCCAGCCTTGTTTTATCTTTATATGTTCCTTTAGACGGCTTCGCACTGCGTAGAGGCAAACTTAGGGTAAACCAACCCGCCTCGCTCACTCCAGGTGCATGGCTGCCGGGTGATGCACCCGCATAACCATTTGCCCTTTATAAGGATACAACCATCCTCGCGCTGTAACAGTTTTATTTTGCATTTGCCTTACATACTGGCCATCAAAATAATTCAGGTCGCTCTTCTGGATTCGTAACGCAACGTTTGTTCCAGTATCCGGTGTATCAAATTTCAGCCATATTGACTGCGCACTGTAATGCACGGCCGCAATCCTGCCGTGCACTAACCGAAAACCTGTCTCATTAAGGGTTAAATCACCAACAGGCTGCGGCTGGTAATAATGCAATCCCCAGACGCCCAAACCTTTGTCACGAGCGATTTGCTCTTGTTTTCTATAGCATGGCATGTTTTTGAGATTTGGCGCTATCGCTATCCAGTAACCAAGTCCACGCTGCAAAAGTACCGCCTGAATATTCACACCGTTGAGGTTATACGCATGCGCCAACCACCTGCCGTGATGGTCCTGCAGATCCTCATCAACCTGCAACATAATGCGATTGCGACTTTGGGAAATCACATCAAGCAAGGCATCTCTCGCGTGTTTCGCCAGTGGTTCCGATTGCCCGGATTCGTGATCAATTTCCGGTGTATTAATGCCAATTAACCGGATAAGGCGGTTATCCTCTAAACGGATGGTATCGCCATCAATGACCCTGGCAACGCTAGCGCGTTGTAACGTCTTTAGTGCTGTCCGTTCAAGTGATAAATCACATTCCGCCCGAACAGCAGCGCTAGCCAATACAGCCAGCAAGATAATTAGGCTTATACGGGCAATGACGGTGTTGATTAAATGATAAGTAATAAGGAGAGGGCGATAAAAAAGGGCGTCCTGGCTTAAGACACCCTTTTTCCGATTGATTTGGCTAGCTCTGGAATAAGCCCCTACAGGCGGCGCCTGGGTTTTCACCCAACTTAGGAAGATAAACCACTGAACGCGTGTCACCCTCAGCCATTACCAGGCATCAACATTCCAAAACCAGATGTTGCAGGTAACCCGCCAGTTCATCCAGGCATCAGCCTGAACAGAGGCAATAACGTTAAACTTACTTGGCTCTGCTGTATTTCTGACGGAACTTGTCAACACGACCGCCCGCATCCACCATTTTTTGCTTGCCGGTATAAAACGGATGGCATTGTGAACACACGTCGAGATGCAGTTCTTTCTTCAAGGTTGAATTGGTTTCGAATGTCGTACCACAACTGCAGGTGACCTTAATTTTTTGGTAACTTGGGTGAATTTCCGGTTTCATTGTCTACTATAACCTCTGTTTCTGTAACCTTTTGCGTGAGCAGGCCCGCCATAAATCAAAACAACATTAGCTGGCCGCCGGCTTAATATCGAACATTCAATATATCCATGCCCAGACATCACTGACCGAGCCTGGAATAATCAGCAACAGCGTTTTGCATGTGCCGACGAGCCGGCCATTTTATGGGATTAACCGCTTAGGAACAAGTAAAAATCAGTACTGCGACACTAAAACACCAAATAACCCTGCTAAACGTCGTTATTCACGATAGCGCATGCGTGTACCATGGGAAAGGGACATTTGAATCTCAGCCGGGGTTAGCGCTTTTGGAAAGTATGCACCGGAAATTTTAGCACCATTAATACTGCATTCCTGGAGAATACTGGTGGAAAAATTGATGCCGCGCAAATCAGTTTGACGGAAATAACTCCCCGTAAAATCAATGCCTTTTGCATCCATACCGCGTAAATCAAGGCTCCGCAGGTCACAATGCGTCAAGTCCACAGCTTCGCCCTGCGCTTTTCGCTGATTGAAATCCTCTATTTTTTCCTCACGAAGCAACTGATACATTTCATCGTTTTGTTTAATTACAGGTACTGACATCACCAAACTCCTCATCACACATACTAAGTACGCGCTTATTCGTACAGATACGCCTTATATCGGCTTGTAAACCACTTTACTTTAAGCGCCGCATACTAAAATAAGCATTGTATTCAAGGCGCTTACAGCGCTATTCAGCAATAGACACTCCCTAAACTGGATTATCGATATCAATAAACTGATGAGATATCTGGAAATGTTCTGCCAAATGCTCGCCTAAAGCCTGCACCCCATACCGTTCAGTGGCATGATGCCCCGCGGCATAATAGTGCACTCCTGACTCGCGGGCGATATGGACGGTTTGCTCGGATATTTCCCCGCTCACAAAAGCATCAACCCCAATTGCAACCGCATCATCGATGTAACTTTGCGCCGCCCCGGTACACCATGCCACTGCGTTGATGCGCTGCGCGTTGCCAGCGATATGCAATGGCTCCCGTCCCAAATGCTGATGCAAATGCCTGGAAAAATCGGCGGGCCCCATTGGCTGATTCAGTGATCCAAATACCCCTATTTGCGCTGAGCCCTCTGGGCCAAAATTGCCTTGCACGGTGAAACCCAGTAATTTAGCCAATTGAGCGTTATTCCCATACTCAGGGTGGGCATCCAGGGGTAAATGGTAGGCTAATAAACTTACATTAGCTTCCAACAGGCTTTTAAGGCGTTGTTTCTTGATTCCGGTAATTCGGGGATTCTCTCCTTTCCAAAAATAGCCATGATGCACTAAAATCAGGTCTGCATTTTGCTGTATTGCGGCATCCACGAGAGCTTGACTCGCCGTTACCCCCGAGATCAATGCGCGCACTTCATTATTGCCCTCGACCTGGAGTCCATTTGGACAATAATCCTTAAATTGGCCGATTTCCAATACCGCGTTTGCGTATTTCTCTAAATCTTTTAATTGAACCATGTGATATCCTTTTGCCTGAATCGTGTCCAGGCTCGAAAAGTGTAAATTTATACCATGCAAAAAAACAAACTCGCAGCATTTATTTTTAAATCGGTCATTTTCGGACTCGCTGCCGCCTTTATCATACTTACTCTACGCCCGGATTTATTCGGTACCGGCCGCCCGGTGGTGGAGGTTAACGAAGCAAAATCGCCCAACCGATACAATCTGTCATCGGATCTTACCGGCGGCCCCGTATCTTATGCTGATGCCGTGGATATCGCAGCACCTTCGGTTGTTAATATCTATACAACCAAGGTGGTTACCGAGCGGGTAAACCCCCTTTATCGTGATCCCTTTTTTCGCTATTTCTTTGGTGACCAGCTTGCGCCCCGAAAACGGCTGGAAAGCAGCCTGGGATCCGGCGTCATCGTCAGCGACAATGGCTACATACTCACCAATAATCATGTGGTCGAAGGTGCAGACGAAATCCAGGTGGCACTGCGGGATAAAAGCAGCGCCGAAGCCATCATTGTCGGCACCGACCCTGAATCCGATCTTGCCGTCCTCAAAATTGCGCTGGAAAAACTTCCCGCAATCACCATTGGCGAATCCGATTCATCACGTGTTGGTGACGTGGTTCTGGCCATCGGTAATCCCTTTGGTGTGGGACAAACCGTTACGATGGGCATTATCAGCGCCAAAGGCCGCAACAGCGTCGGCATCAACACCTACGAAAACTTTATTCAAACCGATGCCGCGATAAACCCCGGAAACTCAGGCGGCGCACTCATTACCCCCTATGGTCATTTGATTGGTGTTAACACCGCTATCTTTTCCAAATCCGGTGGTTATCAGGGTATAGGGTTCGCCATTCCCGCCAGCTTTGCCATTGATGTCATGCAGCAACTGATTCAATACGGCCGAGTGGTGCGAGGCTACCTTGGCATTGAAGTCCAGGACATCACACCGGAACTCGCCGAATCGTTTCGGCTTAAAGACTCAAAAGGTGTCATTGTAGCCGGCATTTTGCGAAATGGCCCGGCTGATAAAGCCGGTCTGCGCCCGGGCGATGTTGTCCTGGATATCAATGGCAAGGAAATTCTCGACACCAAAGAGGTCATGAACACGATTGCGAGGATAAAACCAAACGACCCCATCAAGGTCAATATCCTGCGTCAGGGCAAGAAAATGGAACTCAATGGCAAAGTCGGCGAAAGACCCCCACAACGGCCCAGCTAACAGCATCAAATAATGTCCGTCAGTTGTGGTTAGTCGTCACTTAGACTGGCACCCGGTCTACTATACCCAAAGCGTTTGGGATTTAGGCTTTATTGCTGTCCTATTTCTGTCCTGGCAGCGTTGTCTACAGGGATGTAGACAAGGGGCGTGAGCAGGATGCGGAAGCGTTGAAATTCCTCGCAATCGTCCGGCTATTACTCGTCATTTCGCCTTTCTTAAAGAACCTACTGTTGGTGCCAGAACAAAAATATGACGCGCACTAAATCCCAAACGCTTTGGGTATATCAACCGAATCGCCCAAGTTAACCATCATGATGCTTGCGCAAGTAATCGGCAATAACGTCAATTTGACCGGGAAAATTGAACGCCTGTTGTTTCAATAAATCATGCCCAACCCCCATGGCATCCACTGCCTTTTCCGTAAGCGCGCGGTCATTTTCTCCGGCTACGTCCAGGGTAACTTTTATCAACGTCGCCGATGGTGAAGGCAAAGGCGCATCATCAACCACCGCCACGCCGAAATCATAGGGTAACAGGGAGTGACTCGACAAATGCCAACCGGTAGTATCATAAAATCGTTGCCACGCGAGCGTCACCCATTGCTTCACCAACTGACTGTCCTGCCGATGGGTGGTTAAATTCGCCCACTGCATCAAACCTTGCGCTGCAAAGGCGTAATCTTCCAACGTTTCTTCACCCAACCGCCCCTGCTGCTGACGCGCCCTCGCAATCGACTTGCCATCCCACAACACGTTAACCAGATAATCCCTCACCTTGCTCGCTGCCTGCCGGTATTTTGCACCCTGGCTGAGACGGGCACCGGCAACAAAAGCACTCAAGGCCAAACCGTTCCACGCAGCCAATTGCTTGCTATCGACAGGAACATGGCGCTTTTGCCTAACCTTAAATAAGGTCAGCTGTGCATTGGATAACACGTTCATCAGGGCATCGGTAGGCATTCCCAGTTTTTTGGCAACGTCATCCGGTGACAACACTTGCCGTGGCAAATAACCGGCTTCGAAAGCAGAGGGTTCTTCCATATTCCATAGCAACTGAATCACTTCAAACGCCGGCTTACTCAACAAGGCAAGCAATGTCGACTTTTCCCACAAATAATACCCACCTTCAACACCGGCCTGATCCACCGACGACAAACTGGACATTAAACCGCCCTCCACGGTCATTAGTTCGCGCATCATGAAATCCAAGGTTTCCCTGCCAACAGCCTCATAGTCCGGGCGCTTGAATGTACTGGAAGCACGCAAATACAATATTGCCAACAATGCATTGTCGTACAACATTTTTTCAAAATGCGGCGTTTGCCAGTTTGGGTCTGTGGTATAACGAAAAAAACCGCCTCCGATCTGATCACGCAACCCTTGCGTTGCCATCTGGTCAAGCGTAAGTTCCAAAAATGATTTCAGCGCAACATCTGGTTTATATTGATACCGTGTTAACAACGACAGCAGCTGGGGGTGCATAGGAAACTTATTTTGCTCCCCAAAACCACCCGACAAATCGTCGGTTATCGCCATTGTTTGCTGTAAGAAACGAGCCGACAACTGCGCCCCTACCCCTTCCACTAATAGACTCTTGTCCAGCTTGCTTTCGCCCCTTAGCTGGTTAGCCGCCTGCAACGCTGTTTGTTTGATGGACTTGCTATCATTTAACCAGCGATCATTCATTTGTTGCAACAACGTAAGAAACTGTTGTTTTGGCGCGTATGTTAAACCAACAATTGGAGCACCTTCCGGGGTAACAAATACATTTAGTGGCCACCCAGCACTACCGCGGGTACGCCGCACAAACTCAATCAAATACGCATCCAGCGCTGGGTTAAGTTCGCGATCCACTTTCACCGGAATAAAATGAGCATTCAGTTCCCGAGCTACGGCGGCGTCACTATAGCTTTCCCGCTGCATCACATGACACCAATGACAGGAAAAATAACCAATGGAAATAAACAACACCTTATTTTGTTGTTTTGCCAGCGCGACAACCTCTTCCCCCCACGCCTGCCAGGAAACAGGATCATTGCCATGCAAGCGTAAATAGGGCGATGCATGGTCCTGCATTTGGTTGCTTAGCGTCTGGTTGACCGTATCCGCCTGAACCCATCGTGGGAACATAACGAGCTGAACCACAAGCAGAACCACCGCTAGAACATCGAACGAGCATTTATTCAGCCCCCATTTCGCATAACCAACCACGCTGCCTGTAGGGGTCACAAAACTTATAATTTTCATCGCGTCATTTCCATTCCACAAGTTATCATAATTGATAAAGGCTATAACCTGCGTTCACTATGGCCATTCCAATTACCTTATCGTACAACCAGTTATACCATATGTCATACGATTTGCCACGATTCAAACCATAACAACGCGCTATAGCAGCCTCAAATCGCAAGCAATCGAACCCCACGCGAACCCACATTACACGGCAACTGAAACATCATCCAGACAACGAATAAATCCTTACAAACGGGCTATAACTAAACCACCCACAAGACCTGACACACCGCCCAAAACATTCAACGCACAAAGACAATAGTAAAAAAAGCAAATAACCATTAAAATTACTTATTACAACCGTTTACCTTAGAACCATTAATAATTGGCGTATAAATTAAGTATATTAGCATCGAATAATAATAACGTTTTTTGCTAAGCGATACTGACGCGGCGGTTTGCAGTATGATACAGCTAAAATTAAATCCTCATAGACTGGTTGTTGCTGCCAGTGTATTTTCATTAAGCATATTGGTCGCAACCGAAGGTTTAGCCAACGGCTGGAACCCAAACTCCAAGGCCACAATCCAGAACAGTATCGAGTTCACCCGCCACAACTTAACGCTGTCTTATAACATTGATGCCGGTAGTGGAGCGGTAATGGAGTTGGTTCACAATCAGTATGGCGACTCTTATCCGGACAAAGACGAACCTCGAATGTATAATTCGGGAGAAAACGTTGAAGTTGAATGCGCTTCGTGCCCTGACCCGCACGGCGTACCGAGCGCAGGTCAGGGCAGTGAATTCATCTCCAGCTTTTTGCGGATTAGCAATGGTAATGCTAATACTGGGGCTGGTGTCTCCAGCGGTTTATGCCTAACCTGCCATATCAAACAGGAAGACCACTCTACCAACAATATTGGCTGTGCAATCATTATTCCGCCCGCGTATATGAGTTGCCACACCATATATCCATCTAAAATATGATCTTGCTGGCATTATACATTCTGGCAGATAACCCATCTTTTCTTACTCACATATACTGTACTTTACTCACAAACCAGCCACTTTAAATACAAAAGCAATGCAACTCACTATGGACGCATGGTTAATAACAACGCTATAATTGCCCTAACGTTAGACAATAGAAGTTAGATAGTAAAACTAACGTTGGTTGTTAAACTAAAAATATTGTTAACGTAAAACGCCAGAACAATACTAGAACAACAATATTTCCTGCTGTATTTTTACTAACTGTCGTTAACTAAACCACAACCATCGCTGCAGGAAAAAAGTGGAACGTCGCACACAACATCGACGTTCATAATGCATTAGCAGTAACAGTTATATTTTTTGACGGGGTGTAAAATGATTAAGCGGGCAGATAATTCATTGCGGTACTGTACGTTACGTTTTTTTTACGTCCTTATCTTATCATTTCTATCGATCGCCTCACTCAGGGCAGAAATTATATTCTCAGCACCCCCCAGGGAAAGCCCTGATCAGGGACTAAAAACTTATGGTGAGCTGGTAACGTTTTTAAGCAGTGTGCTGGGTGAAACCGTCGTCTACGAGCACCCGGGCGGCTGGCCTCAGTATACCAACAATATGCGTAATGGCCGCTACGACATCGTTTTTGATGCACCCCATTTTGGCGCCTGGCGCATTCGTAACATCAGTCATATTCCGGTAGCCCGACTGCCTGGCAACCTGGAATTCGCCGTGGTCGTAAAACGCGAGCTAACCGCAGTACGTACTGTTCGAGACTTATTGTCCGTAAAAGTATGCACCCTAGCCTCCCCAAACCTTGGCACCATTACGTTTTACAATTTATTTTCCAGTCCTATTTATCACCCACGAATATACGAAGTGAAAGGCGGATTCAAAGGTGTTTACAAGGCACTGAAGGAAGGTAAATGCGATGCCGCCGTATTGCGTGATAGTTTTTATCGCAAACTAAACCTCGACGAACAAAAACAGCTGGCGGTTGTTGTGACGACAAAACCAATCCCCAATCAAACGATTACTATAAGCCATCGGCTTTCGCCCAAAAAAGACCTTATTGCGAAACAACTGGTATCCACAGAAGGAAACCAGGCTGCCGCCAAATTATTGAAACGTTTTGGTGGCCCCAATGACAGCTTACTGTCAATTAAGAACAAAGAATTTGACCAGTTTGAAGATCTATTAACCGGCGTCATTTGGGGGTGGTGAGGGCTAATGAGGCGACAGATAAACAACACCGAAAATTCTAAATGCTACGGGTATATTCCAGTTATCCGTCAATTATTGACCAAACACATTGTCGCCACATAACCATGCGGCACCTCGAACACCACTGGAGTCGCCATGCTGCGCGCGCACCAGGCTAGTACTCAGTTGATCAGAAAAAACATACGACTGCCATTGCTCAGCAACATTGCGATATAATCGCGCAATATTTGACACACCACCGCCCAGCACAACAACATCGGGGTCAAGTATATTAATGACATTCGCCAGCGCTTTTGCCATGCGCCGCTCATAACGGGCCAACGTCTGTTCTGCCGCCGCATCACCACTCTCTGCGAGGGTTGCAATCTGTTCAGCATCAAGTTGTTGGCCGGTTATATTATAGTGATCCGCTGACATGCCCGGCCCGGATAAAAACGTTTCTATACAACCCTTTTTACCGCAATAACATGGCGGCCCCGGCAATTCCTCTGCCTGCGGCCAGGGCAGTGAATTATGCCCCCATTCACCGGCGATGGCATTTGCCCCGGTCAATAGCTGTTTATTCACCACAATGCCCCCACCTGTACCGGTACCAACAATGACGCCAAACACAACCTGCGCATCTTTGGCTGCGCCATCCGTCGCTTCGGATAATACAAAGCAATTGGCATCATTTGCCAAACACACTGGCCTTTTTAACGCCTGCTCTAAATCCATCTTAAGATGCTTGCCATTAAGCCAGGTGGAATTGGCGTTTTTTAGCACTCCTGTGGCTGGAGAAGCTGCCCCAGGAGTAGCAACCCCCACACTCCCCTGTAGGTTAAGCTCAGCTTCCGCTCGTGTAACCAGTTGCACTATGGTGGAAATCGTCGACGCATAATCATTTCGTACGGTCGGCACGCGGTTGCGTAACAAGGTTTCCCCGTAGGGGGATAGAACAATTATCTCGGTTTTTGTGCCACCAAGATCAATTCCAATCCGTGCTGCCAGATCACTCACAACTCACCTATTTTTTTAATGTCGATTAACTTATTTTGATCACTGGTGCGAATTATAAAATGCCCATAAATACCGTCCTTTGTTACAAATGGCTTTAATGCGTCGGCTGGAAATTGAATGGATCGCCCATGACAATCCTTAACATAAACCGCACGGGCCATACCCTGGTAGAACTTGATGTACTCCCGGGCGGGTATTTTTAAGCTGAAACGAAGCTCTTTCATTTACCGATTACCTGGCGCGCGCTTTTACGGGTAGGCGCTGTCGGGCTGTATCCAATATTTCACAAACTTTTTTCATGCCCAGCAACAAACGAGGGGTATGACGATGAAGATAATCCGCATGCACGGCAAACAAGTTATCATATTTACTGGCACTCAACTGTGGCCATTGCTTCCAATCCTGCAACCATTCGGGACGCTTGCCTTCACTGGCGCTGGCAATAATCACCTGAGGGTCAGCCGCCAATACGGGCTCAATGGCAACAACGGGTGCTAATGCGTCTAAATGGGAAAAAACATTACGCCCACCACACTTGGTAATGACATCGTTGATAATATGCTTGCCATTGATGGTCATCATCGGCTGATTCCAAATTTCCAAAAACACCCGTACGGGCTCACGATTGGCATAGTGGGATTGAATTTCATGATATTGTGTCATAAATGTCGCCGCCGATAATTCAGCTTTGCCTTGGGTGCCGGCCAACTCACCGAGACGCTGAATGGTGCTGGGAATATCCTCCAGGGTTTTCGGGTCACTTAAGAAGATAGTAAAGCCTAAATCACGCAATTTTTGAATAGCCTGACCAGGATTTCCCCCTTGCCAGGCGATAATCAACTGCGGTGACAATGCGTGTATCACTTCGTAGTCAAAGGTGCTGTGATTACCAACTCGGGGAATCGTGTTTGCCTGCGCTGGAAAATCGCTGAATTGCACCGCACCCACCACATAATCACCGGCCCCAGCTGCAAACAGCAATTCAGTGAGATGGGGGGCCAGGCTAATAATACGATGAGCAGGTACAGGCAGGGAAATGGTGTTACCCACATCATCGATAACACCAGGCAGTAAGGCACTATTCGCTGAAACCGGCAGAGACAGGCACCATACGGTCGTCCATGAAATAAACCTCAAAATCAGTTTTTTCCGGTAATTGAGCCTGTATTTACCATCAACGATACGGTTGTTATCAAACCAACAGCCTATTCGAACAAGTATTGATACCATTGGCATTAATGACATAAACAACATTTACCTAAGGAATTTCCCGCGCGCATATTACAAGCGCATGGCGGGATTTGAAGTGGCTGCAAATCAACCCATTGGGCATTCCCATAAACCACGTTTCCGCAATAATGATAAATTACCCGGTGTTTGCGGCGAAAACCAAATACCGGCCAAGTATATTGATGTTCCCAATGCCTTGGCAAATCTCGCCACCTGCAAAAAATGCTCGATTTGCTGAATATAGGGACTACACTTCAGGAAAGGGAGCATTCCAAGTGGTGAACCGCCGCTCAAACAATGATAATGTCCAAGTAAATGCAATGCTAATGATCAAGAAACATGCAAACGCAGTGACAAAAAACGAAATATAGCCCGCGTGGGTTTGCGCCTAATATAGTCACATCGCCAATTGCCGATTCAATATTGCGACGATTTGTTGGGAAAATGATACCCACCAAACCTCCCACAGGTTGTCGCTGGGCGCGGGTTTAGCAACCAGGCAATATATCGATTATGATAAAGATTGGGAACAACCATTTGAGTACCGGAGCAATTGCCACCACAACCTGCAAGCGGTGATAATACCGGTAAGAATACGATTGACTCACTATTTAATAACGCGATTACCAGAAAACAACAAACTAGCCACACTGCCGTCTCATCAACTTGCCAATGAACATAAATATCAGCACAGGACTACTGGATAAAGCCACGCAAGTGGTATCCCCCAACTATGATGATCGCCCCGATGCCACCGATATCGATCTGATAGTGGTACACAACATCAGCTTGCCCCCAGGGCAATTCGGCGGCTCCTGGATTGACGCCTTATTTACGAACACACTGGACCCGCTGGCCCACCCATATTTTGCCGAAATTCATCAATTGCAGGTGTCATCACACATTTTAATCCGGCGTGACGGCGAAATCGTCCAGTATGTCCCCTTTCACAAACGCGCCTGGCACGCAGGAAAATCACAATATAAAAGCAGAGAACGATGTAATGACTTTTCCATCGGCATTGAGCTTGAAGGCAGCGATGACCAGAATTACGAAGACACTCAATATGTGCGACTTGCCGGGTTAATCCAGGCTTTATGCACCACTTATCCAACGCTGTCCACCCAACGCCTAACAGGGCATTGTGATATTGCACCTGACCGAAAAACCGACCCAGGGCCCGCATTCGACTGGGCCAGACTACGCAAGTTGCTCGGCACAGCACCATGAACCCTTTTAATCTGCCTGCACGGGTTAATTGCCCAAATGACGCCGTTCGCCCAATGATTGCGCGCTTAATTGACAAAAAAAAACAGCAAATTTTCTCGAATTTGCCGTCACCTGGTTACAATGGGGTATAATGCGCCCGTCGCGTTGAGATATAAATGCAATTCACAACGTCGCCCACACTGTGTAGAAGCAAATGATAAGTGATAACTCACACAACGGGGCCAGAACATAATATTTACTTAAATTGACTTAGCGCTACGATTAACTCTTATTGACATCATTATAAAACAGCCAGGGAATAGCCATTACAATGAGCCTACTAGCGATACTATTCGGACTAGCCATAGAGCGCTTTTTTGACAATATCGAAAACAAACGCAAATTCGACTGGAGCGTGAATTTTTCCAACTGGGTGCGAAACAAGTTTGCCAATACTGAGCTGTGGAATGACACTCTGGGTTTAATAGTGATCATATTATTACCCGTATTTGCCGGCGCATTCGTATACGACTTGCTCAACGATGCCCTCGGTATACTGGGATTCGCTTTTGCGGTGATTGTTCTGGTGTACTGCCTCGGTCCACAGCGCATTCATCATCTGGCACGCTTATACCTTGATGCCGGTGAGTTTGACGACCAACACAGCACAAAAACCTATGCCAATGAAATACTCGGCCATGAAAGCCCCGATGACAACAACGCCACCAATCAAAAAATATGTGAAAAATTAATCACAGCCACTAACGACGATATTCTTGCGGTATTTTTCTGGTTTGTTTTATTAGGCCCGATGGGCGCACTCTTATACCGTATCACCAGCACTCTCTATGAGCACGCCGCGAATGAGTCAGATAAAACCGAATTCTGTGAATTCAATAACTCAACCCGGTTATTATTTGCGATTTTATTGTGGATTCCCAATCAATTAACCACCTTGTGCTTTGCGGTAACCGGAAGTTTCATCGACGCATTTCAGCAATGGAAGGAACACATTGCCAACGATTACCTCAACCCCGCAGAATCCAACGAAACGCTTATCGCCAGTGGCTTAAGCGCTTTGCAAATAGACAGCGACAACCACACATTTGAGTTATCCACCATAAGTGGTGTGTTGGCGCTTTGCTGGCGCAGCATTATTGTCTGGGTAACCGCGCTGGCCTTGCTGACGCTGGCCGGTTGGACAGGGTAGGTAAGCGTTACCTCAAAATACTCGTTCAGCGTTAACCCCGTCTAACAACCTTATGTGAAGAAAATGGCCTCAGACAATAAAACCACCATTGATATGATTCGACATGGCGAACCGGTTGGTGGCAAACGCTACCGGGGCCAGGTCGATGACCCCCTAAGTGAACGAGGCTGGCGGCAAATGCGTAATGCCGTCGCGGAGCATAACCCCTGGGATGTCATTGTCAGTTCCACGCTGTCACGTTGTGCTGCCTTCGCCAGGGAACTCTCCGATAAACACAATATCCCGCTGCAGTTGGAGCAAGGATTTATGGAAAAAGCATGGGGGGAATGGGAAGGCTGCACACCGGAAGAATTAAACAAAAGCGACCCGTTAACCGTGACCCGTCACTTGCAAGACCCCATTAACAACCAACCAACCGGTGCAGAACCGATCATTGCGTTCCAACAACGCGTCCTGGCCAGTTGGCAACAACTCACCAGCGAACACCAGTACCGGCATGTATTGCTCGTGGGCCATGCAGGTGTGATTCGTGCAATCATCAGCCATCTATTACAAATGCCGGTCGAACACATGTTTCGTGTCCAGGTGGCAAATGCCAGCATCACCCGCGTGGAGTTACAACAACTGGATACCGGCGTGTTTCCTCGGCTTGTGTTTCACGGGGGGCAGTTATAACTTATCCCCAGGTGACATCCCTGTTTCCTCTGCCCCTAAACCTGAGCTAAAAACGGCGGTTAACCCCCAAATGAAATATAACGTCCGGCGAGGCATGCACCAGTAAATCCTCCGCAACGCCAACATCAACTCGCCAATCACGGTTAATCTCAACGTTGCCCCCCAGCGTTAGCTGCAATGCCATACTGTTTATTTCCACAAATTCACTCCCCGAATAAAGTGACGAGTGGGCATTCAATTGCGCCTGCAGCACAATATATCTTGAAACTCGGGCACCACTACCCAGCTCGCCAAAGACGGCAAAGCCTCGCTGTTGACCCGGAAGCACATCCCCCTTACCCATTATTACCGCACCGAACGATCCATAGTGCGAACCTTCAAACCCAAACCACTGTGTGCGGGAATTCGCTGCTAACCAAACAGCCAGGCCAGGCGCACCACTGCCGAGCAGGCGATCAGCATCACCGGTAGGCAACTTTAGCGCACTTTTAAACACTATCTGCTCCCACTGAGGTAATGCCGGGCTATTTAAACGCCGGGAAAAAACCAATTGCGCATCCCCAACACCACTGCTGGCACTGGTGATATCAAGCCGGGTTTCGCCGTTTTTTTGATAAAAATACTTGAGTTGATTGTTTGCCACTTTATTACGCCCACCTTGGGGCAACCCAAATACTTCATGCCAGTTATCAATAAACCCATCCAACCCACCACCATTATGAGAAACATAGGGTAACAATATCTCTACGTCCCAATGCCTGGCGATGCCCTTTTTAATGGAAAGCGTTGCTCGACGGGTCTCCCCATCAAAAAGTACCTGTTCTGTTGAGGAATTATCCAGGGTGTAGTGACTGGCAACACTGTAATCCACTCGAACCATGGTTTCGTTCGGCGGTAGAATCGTTGATTGATTCATAGCAGGGATCCCCTGAATTAGTGCAATGGGGCTGCTATTGGTAACACTGAGGGGAGAAATAAGTTGGCCATGTCCGAGGCCTGGAAATGCACTGCAAACCAATACCCAGGTTGTCAGCAAAACACGGCGTAATAACCCGGTAAACCGTAATTGCGCTGCAGTAACGATCAAGCCAATACGGACTTGCGCAACAGCGGGGGTCAAACAGTACTTGCGCAGATATAGTTCAGCAGGCATCGCACTTGAAGTTGAGAAATTAGCTATTGCGCATTATCCACTACAACACGCTGTAACAACAAGCACCTGATCAACCATTTATATTTACTTAACCAGTTACGTTTTATAACACAACGTTGTGCTCAAGCAACCCGGTATCTCTGCAGGTTGGAACAAAGAGGCAACCGACCCTATTGAACTGGAATGACTCTCGATGCCTTAATACCGTTAAGGCACGACACTATAAGTCGTAGACATGGTAAATTCCACACCACTGACAGGGTCTACAAGGGTAAACCTTGAACTTGTGCCCATATCAACCAAATCGTCTGTTAGGACCGCGACAATGCCCACCGTCGCGCCACCCGGTAACTTACCTTCATTTAGGTTCTCAGGATTCGTTTCCGGCACCCCGACCACAACACCACCGTTTAAGAATTCATACTTTTTAAGATCAAAGTCTCGATTACTGTTATTGGTTATATAAAACAAAAACTTCGACCCGGCTCGAATACGAACAACGCGGTCCTCTCCCTCTCCTTCGATATCGACGGTAGCAATGGCCCTCGACACATCAAGAACGGCCTCTTCAAAAGAAGACACCACCAATACCGATACAGTATTGCTGATTTGAGTACCGTTAAGGGTGACACGGAGCACCAGCAAACCAGCCTGGGCATCAGACAACGACACAATCGCAATGCCCCCGAAGGTGCTAACACTGCTGCTACCCAACACCGCCCCGCCCTGCAGGATTTCCACATCCAGGATAGTGCCATCATCAACGGTCGCGTTTTCTGCCGCCGCCCGGACCGAAATAGTCAATTCTGAAGCGTCGGTATCATTACTTAACAGCACATTGGGGGATGCACTCACCACCAATGAAATCGGTTTTTCAGGCACAAAACTGACACTCAGGTTAGCACTAGCCTGTACCAATGCCGTATCATCCACATAGTGCGCGGTAATGGTTACGTCGTTACTGGCAGCTCCGTCTATTATCACACCCGACGCAAGCCCACGAGATCCGATCGCGTTACTCATTGCGACCAAGGTTGAATTACTGGATTCCCAACTCACTTGCTGAGTCATATCCTGCTCGGTGCCGTCGGAAAAATGACCGGTTGCTGAAAATTGCAGGGTTGTATTGTTGGTGATGGCCGCGTTTTGCGGTGACACGGTAATGGTGTCAAGCACCGCATCCGTGACCATCAATGTGATGCTATCGGCGTTAACAAACCCAGCCGTCAAAGATGCGGTAATGGTGGAGGTGCCATTATTAAAGGCTTCAACCCGCGCCTTGTTATTGGCAGTATTTGATACCTGAGCAATGGTCGGTGCAGATGACTCCCAGGTTAGCTGTTGCGTATAATCCAGGGTACTGCCGTCACTAAAATGAGCGGTTGCGGATAATGATGCTGCCGTTCCTCTTGCCAGGCTAAGGTCATTCTGATCAATGTCGATTGAGGTCAATGCGGCATCGGTAACCGTCAGTGCCACTGAGCCGGACACTCCTGCATAGTTGGCTGATATCGTTGCATTACCCGCAACGTTGGCAACAACCAGTCCCTCGGAAGTTTTAGCGCCCAAGGGTGGATTTGCAATGGCGTTGGTTACCGTCGCCACATCCGTGTTATTCGAATTCCAACCAACCAATTGGGTTAAGACCTGCGTGGCACCATCAGAATAGTTACCAATGGCACTCAATTGCAATCTGGCCCCGGCAGCAATCACAGGGGATAATGGCGTGATGTTGATGGATAGCAGTGCCGCTTCGTTAACCGTCACATTAACGTGGCCATCCACGCCATTCAGTGACGCATGCACCTGAGAGTCGCCTATTTCAAGTGCAGAGACCAACCCCGCAGTCCCGGCGGCATTGGCCACATCAACAATACTGCCATCCGAGGTGCTCCAGATTACCTGTGTGGTTATATCCTTAACCGAGTTATCAGAATAGAAACCGGTGGCAGACAACGGTTGACGGGTCCCTTTCGCCATCGAAACCGGCGAAGGAGAAACCATGATATCCTCCAACACTGCATCCGTGATGGTCATTTCCGTACTGGCACTTATTCCTTGAAGGCTGGCGGTAAGGGTAACATTCCCGGTTGAATTTGCCGTTACGTCGCCAATAGATGCTGCGTCATTGCTCACGGATGCTAGCGATACATTGGACGATGCCCAGCTAACCTGGTCACTAACACGCTCGAACGTGCCGTCGCTATAACGGGCAAACACATCCAGTACGATATGCAATCCAACACTCAGGCGGGGCTGGAAAGGTTCGATGGTTAAGCTCTGTAACGTCGCACTGGTTACTGAAATGCCGGTACGAGTTGAAATCCCATCTAAGGTGGCCGTTAGCTCAGTCTCACCGACGGCTACACCCTCGACTGTTACGACATCGCCCGAGTTCACCGTAGCCGTAAGAGCGTCCGTTGTTGACCACGTTGCCAGCCAGGTTACATCCTGACGGATATCATTTGAATACCGCGCCATAACGGTCACGGTTTTTTTTGTGCCAATAGGCAACTGAACATCCCGGGCTGAAAGCTCCAATGACAGCAATTGCGCCCTTTCAACCACGACATTGGTGCTGGCTTGCTTACCAGACAATGTAGCAACCACGGATGCGCTACCCACTCTCAATGAATATGCCCGCCCCTTATCACCGCTGGCGTTATTGATAAAAACAAATTCCCCGCCCCCGGCCAGTGTCCAGGTAACTTGTTCGGTAACATCCGCCCGCGAATTATCCGCATAAACAGCCGTCGCTTTAATTGAAACCGTCGTACCTAACGCTATTTGGGGATTTACTGGTGATAACTGGATAAAAACAGGGGTTGGTCCGGCTGTGTCGCCGTTACTGCTACTACCACCCCCACCGCCGCCGCAACTCACTATTTGCGTCAGGATCAGGAGCAATAATGCATAGAACGTTAAGGTATATAACGAGGAATTGGGGATTAACAGAGTCTTGCGACTACCACAAAATGTAACACAACTATTTAACAAACCACTTAGAAACATCGTTGACTGCACCAATATAGTGACAAAACACCAATGTACTATGAGTGAATTAAATACAATAGTAAAATATTATTGATGACCTATCACGGAAAATAAAAATCGAACCGGCCACCACCATCGATGCCTTCATTCGTACAACGAATAAAACCGGATTTCTCCTTATTTTTGTGTATGTTAGCCACTAATGATGAAAAATACAACCCCAACCCGGTACTGCCCAGTTGTCCCGTATCATTGGTAAAAATGCTGGTATTTTTACCTAACATCGATTTCGGGTAACCCTCGCCGTTATCTTCAATGGAAATAACGATATACTCGTCCACAACATTACTACTTAATCGTATCCGGTCCTTGGAATAACGATACGCATTGTTAACCACGTTGTTAATAACCCCTGCCACTATTTCCCGATCAAAAAACCCCATTAAGTCCGGATCGCACATTGTTTCAATGGTAATACCCTTTGGTGTTAGCAATGGCTCATGCAGTAGTGCTGCCTCCTCAAGAAAATCCGCCACGCAATGCTCCCCCATATTTGCGGTGTACTGAGCATTTTCAATTTTGTAAATCGATAGCATCTGAATAAGATGGTTATTGACACGTTGCCCCTCATATTGCAGCAGCGTCAATTTCTCAGCAGCCGCGCAGGCATCGGGATCGCACTCCTGGGCAATATCCTCAATCGTATTGAGCAGCATGCTTAAAGAGTTTTTCATATCATGCACTGAACTAGCCAGCACGGTGGAAAAATCCAGGTATTGTTCCGTCGCCATCATATTACCTCAACAGTATTCATACACTACACTAGTTATTTATGCGATTTTTTTTGAAAGTTCCTGACAACATAACATGAGTTTTTTATACCGACTATTGCCTGCGTCCACCGCCCTGACTCGATCGAGATATTGCTGTGTTTGCAACATTATTTTTTCATTAACACCACTTTGCTGCATAAAAATAATAAAAGACTGCGCGGCATTCAAATTAACAATAATATTTTCAGGCATGGCGCGTGCCGCTTTGGTGAACAACCCGATGGACTCCTGTAACTTCCCCTGCTTCACAAGTTCAACACCGTCATTGTTGATTGCCACCACTTCGGACCGGGTACTATTAATAATTTCCGCACCTTCCGCCTGCATCCCCTGATTATCAAATAACGTTTGCACCTGCGCCAGAGTATTCGCGTCATCGTGGTGGTTGCGCACGACATGCCTGATTAATTCCTTGCCTTGATCGTTCTTGTCGGCATCAAAACACGCCTGTGCAAGTTCTACCGCAATAGAACTCGACAAACTTCCAGGGTCTGCAGCAAACAGATCCAGCGCCTTATCCAAAGCAGCATGGCTTTCTTTTATTTTACCCAGATCCTTAAAAACAACACTTTCAATAACAACCGACTGTAATTGTGCTTCGCCACTGCTATTTTGAAATTCCTTTTTCATATTATTTATGGCTTTTTCTGCATCTTTGTTAACGGATTTTTTCAGATACACTTTCGCCAATCCGCCGTAATCCGAAGGGTGTTTAAAGCAGGAGTTCTTGCCGTGACGCACAGTGTATTTGTAGGCCTGTTCCGAAACATCCAGGTCGCCATTCTTAAACGCAATTTCCGCCAGCGCTTTTTGCCTTAATATCGCTTTTGGGGAAAGTTTTATCGCCTGCATTAACAACTGTTGCGATTCCAGGCTATTACCAAGTTTATCCTCCACTCTGGCCAACCAGTCGTATGCCGGTAAATAATTTTTATTTTTTTCCTTTAACCCGGAGAAAACCTGTTTTGCTTCGTCATACTGCGCCAGATGATAATGAATTAACCCCAGACCTTTGCATGCCCACGGTATGTCCCGCTGCTCCAGCACCGTGTTATAAACTGTTTTAGCTTCATCATAAGATGAAAGTTTCATTAATATTTCACCCTTGATTTTTTGCAACTCGAAATAGCTTTTTGAATTTTCATTTATTTTTTCATCGCATAACATCAGCGCTTTTTGAAATTCTTTACGGGCGATTGCTTTCGATATCGCTTTTAAACCATCCTTTTTTTCTTCCAGTTTGCGAATCCGCATCTGTAATACCGCTTTGGCAAACGGTTTGATAATATAGTCGTCGGGTAAATTTTCGAAAGCCCCCATCACCATATCCGCGGTATTTTCCGCCGTGGTTAATAAGAAGATCGACGAATGTGGCAACAAATCCCGCTGCTTGGCCTCCTCCAGCACTTGCTGGCCATCTTTTCCCTCACCCAGGTTATAATCACAAAGCACAATCTCCTGGGCAACGTCCTGCATTTTATCAATGGCGTCTTCACCATTACGTGCTTCCATAATGTTATTGGCGCCAAAATTTAATAGAATAGTCCGCAGCATTGAGCGCATGGTAGGGAAATCGTCCACAATAAGAATATTCTTATCTTTCAACGACCATAACTTTTTTATCGTCAAGCGATGAACCTCAACCAATTGTTATGTTTGCAGTTTTTAGGAAATACAGTGTTTTAAAAGCCTGTTTAGTTATCGGCCCGGATAAGCAATGCTTTATGCTGGCAGGTAATAATTATTTGTTTATGAATAAGTTACCTTTACCATCGGAAGAGTAAAACGCAATGGACCTAACGAAAATACCACATGTATCCCATATAGAATGGTGCTGCACAGATCTCGCTCAAAGTGAGCGGTTCTATCGGCAGTTATTTGATTGGAATTTTACACGACATGGCCAAAACTACGCCTTATACACGCCGGCGCATGGCCCTGGTCCTTGCGTGGGATTAATGCACGCCGCTCAGGTAGAGACTGGCAAAACCTGCCATGTATTTATTGAAGTGGCTGACATTCGAGCCAGTGTCAATAAAGCGCTGACACTCGACGCCCGAATCGTGGTGAATGTAACCGATATCCCCGACTATGGTCAGTATGCGCAAATTACCGACCCGGACCAAAATCTGGTGGGTTTATTTCAGAGCAGTATCACTTCAGAGCCCGGTTAACCCGGTAACGAAAAACCTCATCGGATACAATATGAACGGTGCACATGAGCGGCTCCCGGCAATGAGCGGCAACGCAACCGGAATACCGCTCATACCTGCTGGCTATTGAGGAAACCTGTTTGTTATGATCAGCCACTCTCGGGCGCGGCCCACCGCGCTTATAACCTGATTGGGCGCGGTACCACCAATGTGGTCCCGCGATGCCACAGAACCTTCCAGGGTCAAGACTTCGTAGACATCCTTTTGTATTATCTTGGAAAACTGCTGCAATTGCGGCAGACTCATTTCCGCCAGGTCCTTACCGAGGGAAATACCGCGTTGCACGGCTTTGCCAACCACTTCATGGGCATCGCGAAAAGGCAGGCCTTTGGTCACCAGATAGTCGGCCAAATCGGTTGCTGTGGAAAATCCTCGCAAGGCAGCCTCCCGCATATTGTCGGCATTCACTTTAATGGTCGGTATCATATCCGCAAACACCCGCAAGCTGGCTTTAACGTTATCTACCGTATCGAACAAAGGCTCCTTATCTTCCTGGTTATCTTTGTTATATGCCAGCGGCTGCCCTTTCATCAGGGTCAGGAGCGAGACCAGGTGGCCGTTTACACGCCCGGTTTTGCCCCGTATTAATTCAGGTACATCCGGGTTTTTCTTTTGCGGCATTATCGATGAGCCCGTGCAAAAGCTATCACCAATCTCAACAAAGCCAAATTGCGCCGACATCCATAAAATGAGTTCCTCTGAAAAACGTGACATGTGAGTCATGATTAATGAACACGCAGCAACAAACTCAATGGCAAAATCCCGGTCGCTAACGGCATCCAGGGAGTTTTCGGCAACCTCGTTAAACCCCAGCAACTCAGCCACATAACCTCGATTAATGGGATAACTTGTACCGGCAAGGGCCGCAGCGCCTAACGGCATTATATTGACCCTTGCGCGACAATCTTCAAGCCGGCCCTTGTCCCGCTTTAACATTTCAAACCAGGCTAGCAAATGATGCCCAAATGTGACCGGCTGTGCCGTTTGCAAGTGGGTGAATCCTGGCATAATCGTGTTTGCGTGTTGTTCGGCTAAATTCACCAGATTGGTTTGCACGCGCAGCAGCTGCGCGGTAATGGCATCAATTTCCTCTCGTAAATATAAGCGAATGTCAGTTGCAACCTGATCATTGCGGGAACGCCCCGTGTGCAACTTTTTACCGGTATCACCGATTCGCTGTGTCAGGTTGGCCTCAATATTCATATGCACATCTTCAAGCGAGATATCCCAGGTAAAATCACCTTTTTCAATATCATCCCGAATGGATTGCAAGCCTTCCACTATAGACTCATATTCCTCACTGGTAAGTACCCCCACATGGGCCAGCATACGGGCATGGGCGATGGAACCGGCAATATCGTGGGCATAAAGCCGTTTATCAAACCCAACCGATGCGGTAAACGCCTCCACAAAGATATCAGTTGGCTCAGTGAAACGTCCGCCCCAGGGCTTTACCACGGTTTTATCTTTTTTACTCATATTGCTTACTCATCAGCTACATTTAGGTATGGCGCAGTATAGTCGATATTGGCACTATATTGCATAGTCTTTGTCCTGGAGGAGCGATCATCGACAAATGCACCAAACACCGACACAGTAATGCAGACTAATGACCAGGGCATTCCCGTCACAGGCAAAAAACGGTACTCTAGTGTAGTGTATTAAACAGAATAGCCAGCAATACAACTTGGCATCATCATTAAAACTTACAGTAAATGAACAATTTATCTTCAGATTCCGGTAAAAATTCCGGCTCGAACAAAAATACCCCGATCGTTGACGATTTCTTTTTGCCGGATTTTTGCAACGTACAGATGGTCTTTTCCGTCATCTTGATCGCCGAATTACTGTCCATCATACTAACGCTGGCGCCGCTGGACACTAACGGCACGCGATGGGAGGAATTAGGGGTCATCTCTTTATTTGTCCAATGGGTGGCGTTGATTAGTACCGGTGTACTCTGCATTGCCAGGGCATGGCTGAAAAAACTAAATGATACCCTCGCTGCAACAGCCAGTTATCTGGTGCTTATTTCAACCACCACCATCATCAGCGAAATCACCTATTGGACGGTACGCTGGCTTACGGTGGCGGAGACCGCCAGAATCGACTGGTATAGTGACTTCCTGTGGCGAAACTTGGGGATCAGCGCCATTGTATCCGCCGTGGCATTGCGCTATTTTTATGTACAGCATCAATGGGCTCACAACCTGGAAGCCAAATCCCAGGCGCGTATTCAGGCGCTGCAATCACGTATTCGACCACATTTTTTATTTAATAGCCTGAATACCATCGCCAGCCTGACAAGGACCCAGCCAGCCATTGCAGAGGAAGCGATAGAAGATCTGGCAGATTTATTTCGAGGCACGCTGGCTGACACCAGTTATGAGGTGAGCCTTAGCGATGAATGGGAATTAGCGCGCCGCTACTTACACATAGAAGGACTGCGCATGAGTGAGCGCTTACGGGTGGAATGGCAGGTTAACGACCTGCCCGAAGACGCACTTATCCCACAGCTGACCCTGCAACCGTTACTTGAGAATGCTATTTACCATGGCCTGGAGCATATTCTGGGTGGAGGTACTATCTATATCAACGGTAAACTGGAAAACGATCTCATTACCATTACGATTATTAACCCGGTTCCGGAATACACCCACCCTTCCCAACGAACGGGCAATCAGATGGCGCAGGAAAACATTAAGCAACGACTTTCCGCCGTGTATGGCAGCAAAGGCAAACTAATAGCAGAACAAACGGGAAACCAGTATCAATTAACCATTCAATTCCCCTACACTCAGATACAAGTACGAGAATAAACAAGGTATGACAATGAACATTTTAATCGCGGATGATGAACCGTTAGCTCGCTCCCGACTAAAACGACTGGCGGAAGAAAGTGGCGACATTCATGTCGTGGGTGAAGCAGGCGATGGTAAAGAAACCCTGTTACTTTGCGAAAAAACCAACCCGGACGTCATTCTTCTTGATATTCGCATGCCGGGAATGAACGGGCTGGAAACCGCTTATCATTTATCGCACCTCGACAACCCACCAGCGATTATATTCACCACGGCATTTAGTGAACACGCGCTGGCCGCCTTTGACAGCAATGCAGTGGACTATTTACTAAAACCCATAAGGCAGGATCGCCTCGCACAGGCGCTGAAAAAAGCACGCACGGTAAACCGCGCGCAATTAATAGAACTGAGTAAAAATGATGACGCTGACCATACCCGATCGCATATTAGCGCACAAATAAGTGGCAATATTTATCTCGTCCCCATTGACGAAATTTATTTTTTTCAGGCCGATCAAAAATATGTTACGGTACGGCACAAGCAAGGGGAGGTCATCATTGATGACTCATTAAAATCCCTCGAAGAGGAATTCGGCGACCGGTTTATTCGCATTCACCGCAATGCACTCGTGGCGAAGGCACACCTTGACCGTCTGGATAAAGCAGCCCCCGGACAATGGTCTGTTAAAATTCGAGGCGTGGATGATAAACTGGAAGTAAGCCGCCGCCACATGACCATTGTGCGAAAACTATTAAAAAACACAGCAAAGTAAAGGCATCATTTGATGCAGTGCAGGCGGTAACGCCCCCCTCCTAAAGCCAGTAGCCTGGTTCACTCCTGCTTGATAATTAACACCCTTGAGCGGTCAATCGCATTAGTGACATAGGCACCATACAGATCAGGGGTATTGTAACCAATCATTTCCGCCACTAAGTCTTTGCCACCGGCATCAACAAAACGCAGCGTTGGCGTCACCTGCACCCCTTGCTGAAATGCAAATTCCTCTGCATTTATTTCATTACCACGAAAATCCCTGATGTCTTCCACACTGTCTATCATGATTTTACGGATAATGGCCCGCTCCCTGAACTCCCCATTACGCAGCATAGGCACCAGCACATCCTCTTCAAGACGTTGGCAATACTCACAACTTTCCGCTGAGTATACTAACAAGATTGGTATTTTTTGTTGCCGGGATTGATGAGACAGTTGAGACAGGTCTGTTGCAATAGGCAGTGGGCTGGGCGGCGGTGTTTCGTTGGCGTTAACGAACGTTGCGAATAACAGCACGGGCAGGATTAACAGACCGAACACCCGAACGAACAATCTCGTAAAGGCCATCACATTATTCTGCAAAAAGCCTTGTGGCAGCACACGACGCTTTACTAACCATGCTCTAACTAACCATACTTTTACTAACCAATGCTTCGCTGACCAACATTCATCAAACCATCGCTTCTTGTTCCAACGCTTCATAGGATACTCCCGTTCGCGCGCCACCTTCACAATACAACGACTACACCACCCATATTTTGCGTTGAAGCATGCGACCCATCGCATAAAAAGGTAAGCGTACCGTGTGAAATAGAGCAGGTTATATGCCCATGGCGCCATTTTACCTAAAAACCGGTTTCGGCAATACTTTAATTAGCGGACATTGACGCTAACGGCTTAATACCTGCCCTCGTAATATTTTATGTGCCGTTAATCTTTATTAATAGGCGGGGCAGCACTATCGCCCAGCAGACCGCGCAGATTATCCAGGTGTGCACGGCCCAATTGCTGGCGCTGTTCAGGATCCTGATTTTCAGTTTTATTCCAGACGATGGTGTCCTCTGGCAATTCTGACAAAAACCGACTGGGCTCACAGTCGATCATTTCCCCACCACGTTTACGTTTAGACGCACAACTGAATGTCAATGTTTTCTCTGCCCGCGTAATTCCAACATAAGTAAGCCGCCGCTCTTCCTCAAGGTTATCTTCCTCAAGGCTCGCATAATGGGGTAACAGGTTCTCTTCCATGCCAACGATATAAACATGGGGAAACTCAAGGCCTTTTGCGCTGTGTAACGTCATTAAATAAACACTGTTGGGTGTATCCTTATTATCTTCTCGGTCAAGTATATCCATGACCGTCATCTGCTGAATTAATTCACCCAAACTCACGTCATTGGGCGCCGCATCAACGATGCGGTTTATCCAGCTCACTAGCTCGGTGACGTTCTCCATTTTCCGCTCGGCCGTTGCTAAATCCCGGCAAATATCCTCAAGCCAGACCTTATATCCAATATCATCAATAAGATCGCGAATAGCCTCCATGAGGTCACCACGCTGTGCCCGGTCTGATATCATGGCAAGCCATTCCACAAACTGGCGCAGGCGTTTAATTTGCCGTTCAGGCAACACGGTTTCCAGCCCTAGCTCATAACTTGCCTCACACAGGCTGACATTACGTTGCGTCGCATAACCAGCGAGTTTTTCCAAAGTACTGGGGCCAATTTCACGGCGTGGCGTGTTAATAACGCGCAAGAACGCCTGATCATCATCGCCATTTGCCATTAAACGCAAATAAGCCATAATATCCTTGACTTCCGTATACGAAAAAAAGGAGGGGCCTCCGGTTAAATAATAAGGAATTTGATGCTCCCGCAAACATCGTTCAAATAATCGGGACTGAAAATTTCCACGATACAAAATAGCGTAGTCACCAAACTCGGTACGATTCTGAAATTTATGATTTAACAAATTACTCACAACACGCTCAGCTTCCTGCTCTTCGTCGCGGGCATCAATGACTTTTATCATCTCGCCAAAGCCTTTATCGCTCCATAATTTTTTAGTAAAAACGTGCGGATTATTGTCAATAAGTCCGTTGGCCGCCTTTAAAATGCAGTTCGAAGAACGGTAATTTTGCTCCAGTTTAATTAACTTAAGGTTAGTGAACTCAGTTTGTAAGTGCGCCATATTTTCAGGGTTTGCACCCCGCCAAGCATAAACCGACTGATCGTCATCACCAACCACCGTTAGCGCCCCCCGAGCACCTACCAGCAACTTAACCATCGCGTACTGGGTCGCATTCGTATCCTGATATTCATCGACCAGCAAATACTGAATACGATTCTGCCATTTATCCAGCACCTCTCTGTTCTCCTGGAACAATTTAACCGGCAGGCGAATCAGGTCGTCAAAATCCAATGCGTTATAGGCTTTCATATAACGAATATATTCGGCATATATTTTTGCTATGTCGCGATCATCGTCGCTTTCACCATTTCGCAGAGCAGTGTCAGGTTCAATTAGCGCACTTTTCCACAACGATATTTTTTGCTGCACCTTCTCTACCGGAATCTCTTTCAACATATTTTTGGGCGCCAGCTGCTTCAGTAACGTCTGGCTATCCTGCGAATCGTAAATGGAAATTTGCTTCTTATAACCGAGATGTTGGCACTCTTTTCGAAGTATATTGAGTCCCAGGGTGTGAAAAGTGGATACTTTTAAACCCTTGATCTGTTTTTTATCCAATAAGCCACCAGCCCTGGCTTTCATCTCTTTAGCGGCTTTGTTAGTAAAGGTTACCGCCGCAATTTTATTTGCCTGAATGTTACACTGTTCAATTAAATAGGCGATTTTTTGTGTAATCACTCGGGTTTTACCGCTACCCGCACCTGCCAACACCAAAAGCGGGCCATCGATATAACGCACAGCCTCGAGCTGCCGGGTATTTAATTTCAACATAGGGATGACTTTGAGTTGATTAAAATGGATTAATTAAGAAGAATTAGTTAAAAAGCATTAGTTACAATGAATCGATTACCTTGGATTAATGCTAATGGATAAATCAAAATTCAGTTAAAGCGCAAAGGCGGGGGGTATGCTGGAACTAACCGGCAAGAAGCCATTCGATAGTACGTGAGCGATTCCTTAACCAATTCCGACTTTAAAACCAATATTGTAACCATTGTTCACGGCAGGCCAGTTCTGACAACGCCCTGATCAATGCCGAACTGCGTACTTTACCACTTTTTTGACATCCGGTTATGATGATTTTTTCAGATACCCACATGCCAGTCTGCAATAAAACACCACTGGCCAAGGTTTCTGCGTTTAAGTAAATTTGTTCCGCCATCGGCAGAACCTCTGGCATTCGATAACATCGATTTATATTCCATTTCACGCACCGGTTTTCGTGCCGCGCTGTCCTGGTTCAGTACCGGCAATAGACCTTCAGAATGGCCTTTTACTCACAAACACAATCCTTTTATCAAGCCTCAAAAGCGAAGGGGATTAAACCTCTGTAAATAAAACAATAGCCCTGTATCCAGCATGGCCGTTACAGACTCTCAAACATCAATTCTTGAAAAAAACAGCGATAATTTAATCATAACCGCTTGAGTACGCAACGATCGTTGCTGCACAAATGAATTGGAGGTGGTTACGGTGGTGGGCTTCTCATTACATGCGGTAACCGGCTATCGACCCGGCACAACCGTCAGACTGCAAATACAGTTTCGATCAAGGTCTCCTTATTGTTGTTTTTTTTAAGAACGTCGTTCACCTGATCCACCGGCAACGGCGGACTGAAATAATACCCCTGAAGCTCGTCACAGTGATTTGCACGCAAAAAGTTGAATTGCGTTTTTGTTTCAACCCCTTCTGCAGTCACCCTTAACCCCAAACCATGCGCCAGCGCGATGATGCCCTTGGCGGCATTGCCGTCTTGTTCCCGTCCTGCAATCTTCATAACAAAAGACCTGTCAATATTAAGGCAATCAATGGGCAATCGTTGCAACAAATTCATGGAGGAATGCCCTGCGCCATAGTCGTCCAACACGATATCGACACCTATCTCCTTAAGTTGTTGCAACCTATCCAATGTGCTCGCGAGGTTTTTCATCGCAACACTTTCAGTAATTTCTATACAAACCAAATTTGGATTTAAGCCGGTACGCTGCACAACCTGCGAAATCGCATTGATGTTCTCTTCCTGTGAAAGCTGGCGCGATGACATATTAATCGCCAGTCGTAGCCCCTCATAACCGCTGTTGTGCCAGTGAGCCAATTGCGTTAACGCAGTATTGATCACCCAAACACCGATGGGATACACCAAGCCGCATTCTTCCGCTATCGGTAAAAATTTTGATGGCGCTAATAACCCATAGTCCTGGTGCTGCCAACGCAACAATGCCTCCATACCGATGATTTTTAATGATACGGCATCAACCTGAGGCTGGTAGTACAGGCACAATTCATTATTTCCCAGCGCTTTCCGTAGTTGATTTTCCATCTCCAGGCGGCGCCGAGCTTTGTCATTCATATCAAACGTGTAATAACAATAGCTATTACCGCCCAGCTCCTTGGCCCGATACATGGCAGCATCTGCGTTACGCAGCATGGCATCACGGTCTGAGCTGTCCAAAGGATACAACGACATTCCAATACTGGCACTAGCGTAAACTTTATGGCCACGTATCCGATATGGCTCACTCAGCCGTGCCCTGAGTTTTTCGACAATTTTCTCCAACTCTTCAACCGTACTTAAGCCTTCAATGGCTACCGCAAACTCATCACCGCTGATGCGTGCAATAATATCACCCTGGCGCATGGTGCTACGAAGCCGGTTTGCCACTGACTTCAACAACTCGTCACCCACTGCATGACCCAGATTGTCATTAATCATCTTGAAATTATCCAGGTCAAAAAAACAAACCGCCAATAACTTTTCCTCACGACGCGCCGCAATCATGGCGTGCTTGAGTCGATCCTGAAACAAGCGTCGATTCGACAGATCTGTTAGGCTATCATACAGTGCATGGTGTAACATGGTTGCTTCGGTGCGTTTGCGCTCATCAATATCCTGAACAACACCAAGCATGCTCAGTGGTTGACCTGACTCCCCATAAACAACCTCCCCTTGAGAATTCACATAGCGCTCGCGACCATCCTTTCTGACAATACGGTGGTCGACATTTAGTTTACCGCCACGATATAAAGCATCCTCTATGGCCGCCTTTACACCGTCTCGATCCCCCAGATGGACAAGATCAAGAAACATCGCCAACGAATTATCAAACTCATTGCGAGTCACGAAAAATATTTTTAGTGCGTCATCCGACAAAACCAGATAATTATCACTCAAACTAAGCTGCCAATAGCCTATTTTAGCCACTCGTTGAACTTGCTTGAGCTGATGATGATTTTTTGTTAGATCAATGGAGAGGCGACTATTACGCAAAGCATAAAGTACACGTTGCGCAACAAAATGAGGGTTTGTGGATTTAGTGATAAAATCAGTGGCGCCGGCATCAAAAGCTCGCTGCACATATTCAATGTTATCCATCCCGGTCAGCATGAGAACGGGCACATCACGATACGCTTTTTTTGACCTTAGTTCACTGCATACGTCGATGCCATCCATCTCCGGCATAAGCACATCCAGCAAGATTGCGCTTGGCGTAAATTGCGACAGAATTTTGAACGCGTCTCTACCGCTATTTGCTTCATGCACGCGTAATCCTGCCGATTCCAGGCCTTGGCGCATCAAAAATCGCTCATCTGGCTCATCATCAACAATAAGAACGGTTGGCGCATCCGTAACCAACTTAAGTGTCACGCGTTGTATTCTCCCCGAAATGTTACAATACACCCCTGATGATTGAGATTTTCTCAACAAACGGGTTTTTATAGACTAATCGCCAGGGGCACTGCTAGTGCAGTGTATTAAGCAGAATAGTGATTCAAAATTCAGCTGTTAGGCGCGCTGTCGAAACCAGGGCGAAGGCATAGTGACCCTACGTCGAGAAAGCGCAACAACACAGATGAGCTTTTAGCGCTTTGCCCGTAGGGCGTTCCCCCTTCCTTACGAAAAGAATCGCTGCCACTTCGTTGTCGTTCTTGGCAAGGTGACCTACATTCCCGGCGAACGACGCCTTGTGTCAACGAATTTGGGGAGCGCTGAATCTCCATTCTGTTTAATACACTACACTAGAAACCAGATTTACTGCTTATGCAAGATGGTGTGAACTGAATAATTCAGCCAAATATTGCGCTGAACGCGTTTACCAAATCTATTTACTGGATCATACCCGCAATAACCTGTGTCCTTAATTGTTTTTTTAGGTATATCATCAATTTTAATCCATAAAATAACGGTGTGTCATCATTGAAAAACTAATGCTCATTAAAAACCCGCTATAAAGCATCATTCGCCTACCTGGCTGTGATATCGAGTTATACGCCATTAATAAAAAACATCCTTGCGTAATACACTAAAAAAGAATAGATATAGGTTGCGTCAACGTCAACGCTTAAACCACAATATTGCTTAGATTGCGCACCGATATTCTTTGTCAACGACTTGTAAGGCTGAAAAAAATCGACTTTCGAGAGTTTCATTCAATTCGGTTGTCAAAAGTCCCGCCTGATGCCAGCTGATTAATAAGCCTTCCAGCTCCTGTTCGAGGCTGAGTTGTTCAATTTGCCGCATTTTATTGGCTAACTGGGACACCTGGTATTCCATTCTCGCCTGCTTTTTGTCCGGTGGTGATTCCGTATTCGTTAATATTTCCACTTCCAGACACAATAGCTCTTTTTTCTCAACAATCTCCGCTTCCTGTGACTTAATTTCATTGAGTACTGCCGTCTTATCCTGACGTTGGAGTTTTTTCACCCATCCAACAACTGCATTGAAGCGAGCATTAACGGCCTTATCCACGGCATTATTTTTATGATGACTGGAACACCACGCCTGTTGGGCTTTATCAGCCAAATGTAATAGAAGCGCCACGTCGCATTCAACGGCTAAACATTCAAACAATTCCTTTTCCAACTGGTAACAAGCCTCTGCATTCTGGTTTATTGCCTGCTTGGCCTGCGCTAAAACCTCGCTGTTTATACGTTTTTCCTGTTCATCATAGGAACGACAGGCACGTTGATAATGGCGCTCCAGTGCCTGCTGTTTTTTTAATTCTCCCATTTCATGCCAATCGTTTTTAAGTTTCTTCATAGTAGACCGGGCCTGCCTGAATTCATCACCCGTTAATTGCGCAATATGCTCAATTTCCTTACAGATCGCGTCCCGCTTGGCATTCTCATCTTCGCGGGCTTGCCGCATAACATCCATTTCCGCCTGCCGACGGGAGAAAATGTCATCACAGGCTGCCCGAAACTCAATCCACAACTGCTTATCCTGTTTGGCTGGCCCAATATTCTTCCATTTGCCCTGCAGATCCTTAATCGACGCAATGGCTTCATCCAATGGTACGTTGCCGTCCCCCAACGACGCATGCACCGTTTTCGCGCGTTTAATCAACATCTGCTTTTCGTCATAATTTTGCAGCTTATGTTCACGGTTAAGTGCATCAATTTTGGTAACAATAAGTTTAAAACGCTGGTAAATTTTATCTTTATCCGCTCGATTAACAACACCTAATTGCTGCCATTCCTGCCGGGCAACCTGCAATATTTTACTGAGTGCTTTCCAGTCAATATTCTCACCCAGCTGGCTAATGTTTTGACTTACCTTTAAACAATAGCTTTCCAGGTCTTCACAAAATTTTTCCCGCTTTTCATAGTTCAATTGCCGTTCCGTTGCCTGCTCGTCAAAATGCTTCTGACAGGGTTCATAGGCACGATTGCATGCCTGGTCAAAACGCTTCCAAATCTGCTCATCAGAATCAACTTCACCAGTACATATTCGGCGCCATTCCTGCCGGGCCTGCTTAATTTGCTGCACAGCGGTACTATAATCATAATCCGCTTTATCCTGATCAGCATTTATTTCATCGCCAAGCAACTCCATTGATTCGCACAACTGTTCTTTAACGGGTTGACTGGACCATTGCCGCCAATCTGTCAGTTCTTTAATCCTAAGCTCAGCATTTTGAAACGAACCGGTGACGCCTTGTTTTTGCAATATACGGCTGTCGGTTTCCGATAATTCCCGAAACAGCTTTTTGCCCCGGTTCACCAGATTCAAGGCATGTTTCGTCTTGCCTTTTGCAATGGACTCTTCCAATTGAGCCGTTAAGGTTCCGATCTCTGCAACACGCTCCTTTTGCCGGCTGACTTGTTGCTGCTGTACGGTTGATATCTCAGCTAAAAGTTCTTCAAACCGCTGTTGCAACCCCACAGGTGGTATCATCTTATTTGGCGCTTTTATGGCAAGGTATTGCTGTTGCAGCTTATCAAGCTCCTTAGCAGCAATCGGTCCGGTTTTTTTCAGTAATTTACCGGCCGACTTTGTCAGCTTGTTTAACTCAGCAATATATTCCCCTAAGGCATTTGCTTCTTTTATGCCCAGTAATAGCGCATTAACCAGCGCATCATACTGGTCATTTAATGCCTTGAACTTCTCTCGAGTGCCGACAGCAGGATTAGTCCCCTCGTGATACTGTCGCTTCAATTGCTGCCATTGTGCATCCATACTCTCGGCAACATCACTGGCATCGGCCAGGCTTTCATCACGTGAATCCGCGGGTAGTTGCAGTTCATTAATATTGTTTTCCAACGAATCACAAATTTTCTGCATCTGATCAAAAACCGGCGCATACGCCTGAGCTTCCCGCGCGTGGGCCTCTTCTCTTTCCTGTTGTTGCTTCAAGCCCTGTTGAAACTGCGCCTTAGCCTGCCCCACACTGGCACCCAATGCTGGATCAATGACCGCTAAATCGTCCTGCTGATGCTTCGCGAGTTCATCCCAAGCGTTGAATAAATCCACCAACCTCACTTCATTTTTCAACCATTGCTGGCTGTGTGAACATAAGTTCACTAGCTCTACAATATCGGTTCCAATACGCTGGCTGTTTTTTTGCTGGGTAATGCGCGCTTTTTGTTGCTGCTGCCAGGCCGTCAACTTCTGTTGGGCCATGGCATGAATGTGTTTGTCCTTGCGACGGGCATTCTTTACAATTCGCTCCAACGCCGCCGGCAAGGTTATGCGCTCTAACGCATCCACCCTGACCTGTTCATCACTGTCCGTCATGGCAATATCTGCCAATAGGGATTCATTTTCTATTTTCGCGAGTGCATAGCGACGGAGGCTAACACCTTTTCCATGATGAGCCACATAATCAATCAGTTGAGCCTCACCAATTTCGTCCAGTTTTTTACAAAAATAATCAACATTGTGATCAGTTCCCTCAGGATCACAGGCACCCGCCAACAATTGGCACAACCGTTTCGTTAAGTCCTCAATCAGTAAATAATCAATGTCACTTTTGCGCATTGCATGCACACAGTCAATGTCATTCAGTTTACTGATGGCAAAACGACGCAAATAAATTTCGGCATCGTTAGCTGCAACGTCGACAAATATCTTTTGCGAGGCGTCCTGATTAACGTCCAGCAGCGCCAATGCCTGCTTACGTATCAGAGGGTTTTTATGCTTCCATTTTGGTGCAAATAATCGACTAATAAACATGTGTATTACCTGGTATCATTGAATTTAACGTTGGGTTTAGCGTTCAATCATCACTAACAACTAAAACCGGCCATGAAGGACAAACTGATGTGTTAGGGTTAAGACATATTCTTTATGTCAGTCATTATATACCCAAAGCGTTTGAGATTTAGGTGTTATAGCACGCCCCTTTTTGTCCACAGCTTCGTTGCTTCTCCTTACATAGAATGGCTATGCTGCGTCGTCGCGTCTCGCTGTAAACAAAAATCATCGCACTCTAAACACCTAAATCTCAAACGCTTTGGGTATATTGCCGATTAATTTTTACTACTCGCTTATTATGCAACATGCCCCCTTGTTATTACTGGCTGTGTTATATGCTGGCTTTTAATTATCCACGCCCGGCTTAGCGCGCCACGCATACAGACTTCCCCAGACTGAGTTGAAACTGACGTAACGCTCTCCCTGCAATACGTTGCGCCATTACCATCCAGCGCGGCTGTACAACGTCACTTATTATTATCCTAAAAGTTACGTTATTTGATAACAACACGATTAGATATCAATGCTATTGCATATCAAAACTATCAGATATCAATGCCAAGACCTGTTAACAACTACGTTTTATCACTGTCGTAGTCACTTTTGTCGCCAAGTAGGGCGGAAAAAGCACGCTGTCGTTATTAGACATAAGCGGAACGCTGTCAGATGCTCAACGGCTTCGCCCTGATATCAACAGTACCAAATAAATGCATTATCAGTTAGGGCGTAAAATAGCATAAAAATCGATAGCACTAATAGAGGCAAAATGACTAGCATATATCCTATGCTAGTATATACAAAAGATACCTATATTGTAAATTTGTTGCTCACACATTCTTAAAACCAGCCCCTGCATCCCCAATTAAACCTAAACACTACACTTGTTAGGCATATTTACCTTATTTGTTGCGCAAATTCAGCCGCAAAAACTGTAAGCTTACTTAACTCAAACACTACACCCAATCATTGTTTTACTAGCCAGGCAGGCGTTCCTCTCGCAATTATTACACCAATATGCTACAAACTGAGATGATTCTACTGGCTGGCTGGGCGTTTTAAAACGCTGCACTGACAAGCGCTATATTGAGAGAGGCAGGAGGCCCGCTTTTAGGACCTCCCCGATAATTCCATTACTCCTATAGCGCATTCAATTAAAGTGCATACCTCGCGTATTCGTTGCTACCTTAGGCACTGCAACCCATAACGTTTAGCTAACGTTTGCGTACGCACTGTATATTAGAATTCCCCGACACCGAATTAAAGGAAATGATGCTTAAACTGCTGTTGAAATGAACGTCTAACACAGTGGTTTAATTAATGGAGTATAAGGAACCGGTACAATGATAACGCTGTTGCCCATCAAAATAAAGCGACTTCTATGCGTCATTCTGGCGAGTATGTTAAGCGCGCTTATGGGACATACAACAACATTGGCTGCGGAAAATCCCAAGCCCGATTTATTATTTATAACTGACTTTAACACTGAGATAGGCGCTGAATTAGGCGCAGAGCTAAATTCAGCGCTAAACAGTGGGGAATCATCCGAACCTATTCTGGCGATTTCAGCCACCCAGAAAACCGACCCGCTAAAATTAGCATTGGGACAAAAACTATTCCATGAAAAACGCCTCGACAAAAACAAAAAGCTCGCCTGCGCCAGTTGCCACAACTTAAGGTTGGGCGGGGCAAACCGGCAGGCGTTGTCGCCCCAAAGCACCCACCATACAACTCACCAGCCCCCCAAATTTAATACCCCGTCCATCTTTAATGTGTCATTAAATGCATATTATTACTGGTCTGGAAAATTCTCATCCCTGGAGGAGCAACTGGACGATGCCTTAATTGATATAAACTCAACCTGGCCATATGCTATAAAACAACTGTCAACAATTCCGGAGTATCGCACCGCATTTAACCAGGTCTACCCTGATGGCATCACCACCGAAACCATAAAAGATGCCATTATTTACTTCGAAGAATCGTTGACGACGCCCGACGCCCCGTTTGATCAATATTTGCGAGGCAATGCTGGTGCTATTAGTCTGGATGAGAAGCACGGCTATCAATTATTTAAAACCTATGGCTGCATCACCTGCCACCAGGGGGTCAATATTGGTGGTAATTTTTTATTAAACCGTAAAAAGCAGATCGATAAAGCGTATTACAACCTGCATAATAAGCCCGCCGCCGGGACAGAAAGTGAATTACCCTATATCCGTGTACCCAGCCTGCGAAATGTTGCCCGAACGGCCCCATATTTTCATGATGGCTCCGCCCGCACGTTAGATCAGGCGGTCAACCAAATGCTCAAGCAATATTTAGGCGCTGAAGTTCCATCTGACGATATTCGGCTTATCGTTAGCTTTTTAAATACACTCACCGGGGAATATAAAGGACAGAGCCTTTGAAATTAATATTTCAAAAAACTATTTTCACCAGCGTTGCTTTAATTTTAGTGTTTTGCGTGCTTTTTTTAAACAGCAAGTCCAACAACCTGCAGCAACACCACGATGAAATCAAACTCATGCGGGATATACGCCTGGCAAATGCTCTGGTGAACCAGGAATTATTGACCATCCGATATCAATTGTTTACCAATTTTGACTTACTCTCCCAGCATCTTGCGCGACTGAAAGGAGAATATAAAAAGCTTGGCTTACTGGACCAGCTTACGCCCCCTGAAATCGACCCGGACGATATTAATAAACTGAAGAAGTACCTGGATAAGAAATTCCAGCTGGCGAAAGATTTCAAAACCGCCAATGCACTATTGAAAAACTCATTAATGGTGTTTCCAAAATTAAACGCCAACCTGCAACTCCAGGTCACCAACAATGATGAACTTGCAGGTCACGTCGACGGCCTGTTGCGAGATGTTTATTTGTACACGCTGACGAATGACGATCAACTGGAAATCCAGGTCCTGGAGAAAGTTAATCAACTCAACAATATGCAGTTCACTGTTGACACCGAAGTCATTCCCTATTTGCATATCATCTATAAACATGCAAAAACGGTTATTGATAATCGCAATGACTCGAATGAAATAATCAATGAATTATTAAGCCTGCCTATCGAGTTTGTCACCTATAACCTTCAAAAAACCTATGTCTCGCACAACCAGAACATGCTGGAGCAAAGCAACATTTATCGCATTATCCTGTTTTTTCTGTCAGTCATACTCTTGTCATCAACCGCTTACATTTTGCTCAAATTAAAACGCAAAACACATGAGCTGGAACAGGAAAAAAACCTGGCCTTAGTAACATTGCATTCAATTGGCGATGGCATCATCACCACGGATTCTGACGGCATTGTACAATATGTTAATCCAGTGGCTGAGCAGCTCACCGGCTGGAAAAATACAAACGCATATGGCTCTCACTTAAAAAATATCTTTCACGTCTACGATGAACGCACCAATGCACGCATCAAAGGCCTGGTTGAGAGGTGCATAACCGAAAACCGCAGCATTGCCTCAGCCACACAAAGTGTACTGATTAATCGCGATGGTAAAAAAACAGACATCGAAGACAGTGTCGCCCCCATCCGGGGGGTAGACAACGATATTATAGGCACAATTATTGTATTTAGGGACGTTAGCCGGAATCGTGAGCTCAGCCGAAAACTGTCTTACCAGGCAAGCCATGATGCTTTAACGAACGTAATGAATCGGCGTGCGTTTGAAGTGCAATTAAACCAGGCCATTAATCGCGCCAAACATAATAATGAAGTCCATGCACTCCTATACTTGGATCTTGATCAGTTTAAGGTAATTAATGATACCTGCGGACACGATGCGGGTGACCAACTGCTTATCCAAATCACCTCGCTACTACAATCAAAACTCAGCGCCAAGGATACCCTTGCTCGCCTGGGTGGCGATGAATTTGGCGTTTTATTACGCCAAAATGCTCTGCCTACCGCCAGAAAATTTGCTGAGGAGCTATTACTTACACTCAAAAAGTTTCGCTTTGAATGGAAAAGCATACACTTTCAGTTGGGGGTAAGCATCGGAATTGCAATGATTAACAAAAAGAGCAGCAATCTGGTATCCGCAATGAGTGCAGCGGATATGGCGTGTTATGTGGCTAAAGACACCGGACGCAACCGCGTACATGTGTTCAGCAAAGGCAATAAGGAACTGACTAAACGTCGTGACGAAATGCAATGGGTATCAAAATTAACCACCGCATTTAAGGAAAATCGTTTTGTTCTGTACCGCCAACCCATTGTACCGTTGTGCGCCGACAGCCCCGGAATTTACCATTATGAGTTACTGCTACGACTAACCGATATTGACGGCACATTAATTCAACCCAATGAGTTCATCCCGGCAGCTGAGCGCTATAATTTCATGCCGACCCTGGACCGATGGGTCATTCGTACCGCGTTTTCAACCTTGAGCGCAAACGGATACAACAATGAAAACTATTCCATTAACCTTTCCGGAACCTCCCTTAACACCAACACATTACTAAAATATATCCGACAGGAGACTGAAAAATACGCCATCACTCCGGAAAACATTTGTTTCGAAATCACAGAAACCGCCGCCATTAATAATTTACCCAAAGTCGCTAAACTGGTTCGAGAATTAAAGAAAATGGGGTTTAAATTTGCACTGGATGATTTCGGCAAAGGCGTCAGTTCGTTTATGTACCTTAGCACCCTACCCGTTGACTACCTGAAAATTGATGGTGAATTTGTCAAAAACCTGCTAAACAATACAGTAAATCATGCCATTATCTGGTCTATCAATAATATAGGCCGGATTTTAGGTATCAAAATTATCGCAGAGTACGTTGAAAATGAACGCCTGCATGACGCACTCAACGACATTGGAATTGATTATGCGCAGGGTTACGAATACGGTCAACCGGAGCCCATGCCCAGCGGGCTATCCCAGCAGGAAACCGCTGCACGCAATCAACGCTAACTCTATACATGACCAACAGGGTTAGCCACCAGGCTAGCGACTTAACAAAATTGCGCAATGGCATTTTCAACATCAGCAACACTACGTACATGCACGGCAGTCATACCTAGCTCCCGTGCGACGTCTACATTTTCTATTGTATCGTCGAAAAACAGCACCTGCTGGTGACTAACCCCCATTTGTTGCGCAACATGGTCAAACACCCGTCTTTCCGGCTTACGCATACCCATTTCATATGATAAAAACAGGCGTTCAAAATACTGCAGGGTATCTGCATACTTATTGGCCCAACCCAGATGATGCAAATGATTGGTGTTACTCAATGCGTATATCGGATAACGTGGCGCCATTAGCGATAAAATGTTAGTTATTTCAGGCGATACACCATTAAATATGGCACTCCAGCCCTCAATGAATTGCTGATAATGAATTGTCATTCCAAGTGTACTCATCAAACCCTGAAAATATTGCTCCCCGGTCAGTTCTCCAAGCTCATGTCGTTGATAGCCGACATCAAATGAAAAGCGCGACGCTAATGCCGCCGCATCGCAATCTGACATTCCTACCCAGGTGATAAAGGCCTGATTAAAGTCAATATCCATGACAACACCGCCAAGATCAAAGAGTAGCGCCGTAATTTTTGTTTTTTTGCCCCTAACCACGTTAGCATTGGATTCACTCATATATCACCTGTGTGTCATACGTTATCTTTTTATTTCAATTATGCGTTTTCAACAGGCAGTACCATAAACGAATGTTCCGTCATGGTAAACAGACAGATAGGGCACATTGAACGTAAATACAATGCAATGGCTCGCAAAAAACTCAGCAACTGCGCTAAACCCGTGTGTCCGCCAGCAACAACCTTAACCCGCCTGTCACCGCCTTCAAATCACAACATTTTAAAGAAATTCAAGCGCTGGACGATACCGACATTCAGAGACCCGAGTAATTTATAAGCACCTTGGTTTTCTGCAAATGATTTTCCATCTATGGTTTTTTTGAAAATAGTGTTTTGAAAATGATCGTCTAAAAACAGTTTTCTGAAAACGATAACGGAAAAAACTGGAATCTGATTAATGGCCACCTCATTTGAAAATTTGAGGGCGCAAATTTACCGGTCTAAGGGGTGTTAACCCTATGACAGCGGGATTGCCGGAATCCTAATTGCTAATGAAACTCAATAGCTTAGGCTATATTAGCAACGCAATCCCCATTCTTAGGCTGGCCGGCCAATCAGTGTCCAATTTTCGTAGCAAGTATCACTCTGCAGTGGTTGCACAACAATGACCACTCACCCTGTATTAAGAAAGGACAACGAAATGCGCAAAACAGCCCGTATGGCGCCAACATCAAGCCTGCTATTCCTGGCAATGTTGATATTGTTAATTTCCGCCTGTGGTGGTGGAGGGGGTGGTGGCGGAAGCGCTCCAGCCAGCCCAGCGGACCCAGGAAATCAGCAAACACCTCAGGAAACCGTTATTAAAGGCAAAGCCTGAACATCTTTCGAATTCCAAATACACTCTTTAGCTTCGGATATCTGACGTGAAAAAACGAATCGCTCAATCTGTTTATGCACTCCTGGCAATCCTGTTACTTGCCGGCGCCGCAGCCACCCCAGCATTGGCAAAAAATGTAAAATTTGTCTACGCCTACAACGGCAGCGGAACATTGTTATTACCAAACAATGCCGCGGAACAATGCCCTGATCCCGATGGTGGCACCTCACCGGCGACAACCTGCCATGGTGTAAAAGTCGACAACAAAGGTGAATACAGCTTGCGGTTAACACCAGGCACGTTCGACACCAGCAATCTGGTACTGATCGCCAACGAATACCAGTTACTTGCGGCAGGCACCAAGGGCATGACGGTTGACACCTATATTTTGCTCGATACCAAACGCCGCATTGATAACATAGAAAAGGAAACCACCAACGACGGCGTTGACATAAACCGCGTCTCCGAAGCAACCGTTAAGGCGGTCGAAACAGTAAAAAATGTGCCTAAGGGTAAAAAAGGCAAGGTAGACAAAGAACTTGCCTCAGTGACCAAAGACCTGGACGCCGATGCTATTAATACCAGCATGGGAAACAGCAAGTCGGACAACCAGCCTACGGGCGAATACAAACAACACGAACATGGCGTCATTACGGCAGAACAAGAACAACTCAATGACGAAGAAGAAGAACTGCTGGTGACCATGGCCACCCTGGCACTGGAAAATGAAGACAACCCGTCAACCCAAACCTACATACGCAAAAACATCATTCAGGCACTGGTGGACCCTGCTACACTGGCAGAAATCTCCACCCGCGTGTTTAGCCATGTTTCTGAAACACAAGCCGGTACCAGTGACGAAACCGTGATGTTACTGGAAGCAGACCGTTACATGGTCTACCTGAATGAACTCACCCAGCTTTCAACCGCTAACAGCCGAAACCCATCCGGGTTTTTTGCCTATACCTGGAAAGGCGTCGATAGTGAAATCACGACGGCCAGTTTTAAAAAATCCGAAAAAGGCTCCTACTTGATTTGTGTTACTGGCGAGATCGAAAATGCCAATGACAGCAGTACCGATTGCATCCGTATTGCCGTCAAAAACGTGGTGGATGCCATCGCCCGCGCCAGTTCCCAGCGTATCGGCTCTGGTAACAGCCTTAACTTATCCGCATCACTTAGCGTAGGCGCAGAAAGTTATTCTTGGACCGGACCGGGAAGCTTTGAAAACGCCAGTAGCGTCGATGCGATATGGACTGCGCCAGATGAACCCGGCCGTTACGAAATTACCCTAAACATTAATAATGGTGAAGATACCGCAACCTTAAGCGTTGACGTATTCGATGTTTTACCCCTGGCGGTTGCCGAGGCGGATCAATATGTCACCTATCTGGCTAACAACAGCGCCAGTGTTACTTTGCTCTCTGGCAGCATTGCCACCGATGGCTCAGCCGTGGATTCCATTCTATGGTCCATTACCCAATCACCCGATGGCAGTACAGCGACTATCTCTGACAATCAGGCCGCTACCACCCAATTTAATACCACAACCCCTGGTAATTACACCATTCAACTAACCGCCACCAAACGCGACGCCACCCACAGTGCGGAAATCACCCTGCAAATCCGCCAGGCCGATGCACCGTTTGCTGATGCCGGACCCGATCAGGTCACCTTTCGTAACGTAGCGGTAAAACTCGATGGTGCCGATAGTTATGCCAGCCAGGATCTCACCTTAAACTATCAATGGTCAAGTACCACGGGAACACTGGCAACCGCCACCAACGTCAGCACTCAATTTAGTGCCGCCGAGCTTGGTGAACACCAGGTAACGCTTGAGGTATCGGATGAAAACCTCAGCGCATCTGATTCCGTGAGTGTCAATGTACGCAACCGCCTGCCCAGCGCCAGTGATGACGTGGTTGCCAACTTGCTTAATGAAATCATTACCGGTGGGTTACTAGCCATTGATGATGATAAGGACACTCTAACCTATACCCTGATCACAAAACCAGAATACGGCGGTATTACCCTTGATGAAACAACCGGTGCCTACACCTACTTACCCGGTGGTGTCAAAGGCTGCCAATACAAACCCTATGCCAGACCCAGTGATAATGACAATGGTGGCAAGGATGTTCCCGTTATTAAACTGTGTGCCGACAAATTTATTGCCGCACCCGGCGAAGTCATTACCCTTACCACCTCCAACAGCATTAATGCCTCAAAATACAGCGGATTTACCTGGTTGGGTGGCGCAGTCGGCGATCCCGACGATATTCGCCTCGCTACGTACACCAGCACAGAACCGGGTTTCCACCAAATCTGCATCGTTGGCAATGTTGGTCAGAGCAAAAACACCAGTACAGCCTGTCTGGAAGTACTCATTAGCGGCAGCGGTGAGACCATGGATGACAACCCGCAAACCGGTTATGTGGACAGCTTCACCTACCTGGTTAGCGACAACTTTGGCAACTCCAATATCGCCACCGTTAGAATCACCATTGGTTGGGAAAACTCAGCACCCGTGGTGGACGATGCCAGCATCAGCACCCCGGAAGACACCCCGGTTTCCGGCGGCTTAAACCCAAGCGATGAAGATCAACACGATATTACCCTGAGAATTGACAGCAACGGCACATTGGGCACCGCCGTATTAAACGATGCCAGTACCGGTGTCTATACTTATACACCCACCCCTAATGCCTTTGGTGTTGATACCTTCAATGTCATCGCCAATGATGGACTGGAAGATTCCGCACCGGCCACCATTACCGTCACTATTGTCAACACCAATGATGCACCGGTCGCACATTATGCCGGCATATTAACCACCACGGAGGACGTCGCCACCAACGGCACCCTTGGTGCCACCGACGCGGATGGCGATGTACTGGATTTTCGCCTCGCCACGATTCCGAACAAGGGTGATGTTACCATCACCAACGCGGCAACCGGCGCGTTTACCTATACGCCACACGACAATGAAAACGGCGAAGACAGCTTTTATTTTGTCGCCCATGACAGCGAATTCGAATCCAATGTCGCCAAAGTCAATATCTATATTCAACCCGAGAACGACGCCCCTACCGCCGACAATCAAGGCCCACTAACCACCCATACGGATGAAGTGATCGAAGGGGAACTGCAGGCCACCGACGTGGACAAGGATGCGTTAATTTATAAAATTGTGTCTAACCCCGGCAAAGGCTCCGTTAACCTGAACGCCAGTACCGGCAGCTTTAGCTTTACCTCCAACGGCACAGACTTGGGTGAAGACAGTTTTACCTTCACTGCCAGCGACGCCTACACAACATCCAATGTCGCAACCGTCAGCTTATCGATCCTGGTGGCCAACATAGCACCGGTGGCAAACCCTCAAAGCATTAGCGTATATGAAAGCGTCACTTATGGCGGCCAGCTTAGTGGTTCGGATGCCGATGGTGGCACCTTAAGTTTTGCCATTGCTGAAAATGGCCGCCTGGGCACTGCCATCGTCACCAATGCCGGCGATGGCAGCTTTACCTATGTATCAAAACCCGGCAGTGCCGGTGAAGACTACTTCACCTTCACCGTCAACGACGGCGATAAAACATCCACCGCGGTGAAGGTTCAGGTTAATATTATTGACTCTGCCCTGGTGTGCCAAGGCCCCGGTAACGAAAAGCGCGACACCGACGGTGACGGCTACGCCGACATAATCGAAACCGCCTTTGGCACCGCCATCGACAACGCCTCCGATACCCCTGCTGGCCTTGACCCCGTCGCCTACAATGTTTCATTCAACGATGATGACGACAACGATAACTTTATTGATATTAACGAGCTATGGCTGACCACCAATCACCTTAGCAGCTCATCAATTCCGAATCTCTCCAATTTGTATGGCGTGCCCCTATGCCTTAGCGCCCTGTTCGATACCCAGGCACCCGCATTATTCGCCTTTAGCATTTTAACCCCAACCGTGGATATGGACAGTGGTGACGACAAAGCCCGCTTTGCCCTAACCACGCTGGACAATGCTGCCGGGATAAAACAAGTGGACATTACCTTAACCAGCCCATCTGGCAGCACGATTAAGGGAAGCACCACCGTGGAAAACAGCACGCCGGTCTTGTACACCGAATTTGCCACGGACACATTCAACAAATACGCGGAAGCCGGTGTATGGACCGTCACCGAATTAAAAATCACCGATGCCGCCGGGGCCAGCCTGTCGCTGGACACCGCCTATTTAACGGCACTGGACTATCCAACAACCCTAACATTGATTAATGCCAATAGTGATCCTAACGAGCCATCACTGCTGAATTTTGAAATATTAACCCCCAGCGTTGACGTTAGCGGTGCGAACCCTTATGCCAGTTACCGCTTCCAGGTTAACGACAGCCCCTCCGGCGTGGCACGTATGGCGGCTACCCTGCAAAGCCCCTCGGGCAGCCAGTACCGAATTGGCGAAAAAGCCATTACCACCGAAAACCAAACCTCAGTGGATGAACAGGTTAACAGTGAGACCTTTGATATCTATTCCGAACTGGGCACCTGGACCGTCACCAGTGTCACCATCAGCGACCATGCCGGGAACGTCCTGCAGCTGGAACCGGCCGACTTAACCGCAAACAGTTTTGCAACCACGCTTACGGTAATAAACAGCAACCCACCGGCGATACCTGACACCGAACCACCGGCATTAACCGATTTGCAGATATTAACGCCGATCATTGACCTAAACCTGACGGATAAGCACGCCAAGTTTTCAGTTAGCGCCACGGATAACGAATCCGGGGTGCGCGAAATTGTCATGACCTTACAACGCTATTTGTCATCCAGTGAAACCATGACTGTCACCCACTCCATACTCGGTGGCCCCACAAATATCACTTCCACGGTGAACAGTAACGACTTCAGTTCAAACTCATTGTGCAGCGCCTGGGTTGTGGCTTCCATACGGCTCTCGGATGTCGCCGGTAATGAAGCTACCTGGAGCAGAGATGAACTCACCGAACTTAATTACAGCACCGTGTTCGGTTTCAAAAACAGCGGCTGGAATTACATCTGCCGGGTAAACCACCGGCCCTATGCCTATTCCAACAGCTTTGAGACCGATGAAGATGTGGCGTTGAGCGATATGTTACAGGCAGTCGATGCCGATAATGACCCGCTCACCTATTTAATCGCCACCAAACCGTTGCACGGCAGTGTGACGATTGACGACGCAGCAACAGGTGCCTTTACCTACACACCAACCGCCAACTACCACGGCACCGATAGCTTTACCTTTAAGGTGGACGATGGTTACGTGGAGTCCGATGAGGCAACCATCGCTATCGTTGTGAAACCCGTCGCTGATGACACCCTGGTGGAAGACCTTAGCATCATCGTCACCGAAAATGTCGCGTATTTTGGAACCCTTGATGCTACCGATGATGATAATGAAACGCTGACCTTCAGCATTGTGGGTAACGGCAGCCTCGGCACCGCCACGTTTCTTGACGCCAATACAGGCCGCTTCCAATACACCCCCAATGCAGATACCACTGGCAGTGACAGCTTTACCTTTGAGGTGAGTGACAGCAATTCCACCTCACGAGTGGCAACGGTAACCGTGGAAATATACCCTGAGCTAACCTTAATTGATTTTAACGTGCTGACCCCGGTGGTCAGTGGTAAAAACCGCCTGGTTCCTGTTAGCTGCGACATTACCATATCCAAAGATATCTCCGCCCTCACCGAGGCTCTGATTAATATTCAAGGCCCCTCCGGACAGGAAATCACCTTACGCGCCGAAATACGCGAGAGCGCTTACCCGTTTATCATTCTAAACAAAATTCACACGCCGGACTTCCCGCTCGAAGCCGGCACCTGGACATTCAAAGACCTGTTGGTGAAAAAACTCGGCGAAGACCTGTTTAAAACCGTCGCCAACGACATCGCGGCCAAAGGGTTTAGCAATACCTTTGAAGTCAGGGACAACACCGCTCCTGTCGCCAGCACTGAAGAAACCCTGGTAACATCACTTAGTACGCCAAAACAAGCCACTATGGTGGCCACCGATGCCGAAAACGACGCCCTTACCTATCGCATTGACACTAATGGTAGCTTGGGTAATGTCACCCTGGTAGACGCATCAACCGGCGAATACCTTTATACACCGCATACCCTTAACCAGGAAACCGACACCGATAGCTTTACGTTTATTGCTAATGATGGGCTGGATGACTCTAATGTAGGGGTAGTGACCATCACCCTTAACAGAGACCCACAAGCACCCGTTGCCAATAACGCCACCCTTCGCGTTACTGCCAACATCGCCTATCAAGGCACCCTGGTTGCCAGCGACCTGGATAGCGAAACCCTGACCTACAGCATTGTGGCTGCCCCTAGCCAAGGCATACTCACTTTAAGCAATGACCAGATCGGTGAGTTTGTTTATCGTCCCAACGCGGATGCCAGTGCTGACAATGATGTGGATGACACCTTTACCTTTAAAGTGAACGATGGCCTGAGTGATTCCAATACAGCCACTGTATCAATCAATATCGTTAACACCCCGGTGGCTTATAGCGACAGCATCACTGCCTTTGAAAACACCGTATACAACGGCACCTTACGCGCTGCAGACCCGGACGATGATACGCTAACCTATGAACTGATCACCAACGGCCTGTTAGGCGCGGTTAGTATCAACAGTACCACCGGCAGCTTTACCTACACGCCGGAAACCGACGTACTGGGCAGCGATGTGTTTAGTTTCCGGGTTACTGACGGCGTTAACACATCCGATACTGCCACAATCTCGGTAAACATCATCAGTGCCGAACAAGCCTGCGGAACCGGTGGCGCCATCGGTGGACTAGACACCGACGGTGATGGCTATGTAGACACCTTGGAAGCCATGTTTAACACGGCTATCGACGATCCACTGGATTCCCCCGCCGGTCTCAACGCGTCCGACCTAGGCATCTTATATGATGATGACGACGACAGTGACAGCCATAAAGACTTCGTCGAAATATGGCTGGACAGCGACCCGGCGGATGAAAACTCGCAACCTGAAAACGTGCTTAACGCCTGTTTTGACCCCATATCTGACGGCATCAAGCCACGCTTAATCGGCTTCGATATTGTCACACCAACACGGGATATCGCCGCCGGTGACACCACCATCAGCTATGCCATGACTTTACTGGACAACGCCTCAGGCATAAAACGCATTCGTATCAGCCTCACTAGCCCCACCGGTGTATTTGTAACGACATCCCTGTCGTTTGAGAGCAATCCGGTACTGACAGGCACCTTAATGGACAATGACCCCCTCAGCGAATTTGCAGAACCGGGCACCTGGACCATCTCCAGCATCACCCTGTTTGACGAAGCGGGCAACCGACTTAATCTCAGCACTGGTAACTTAAGCGACGCAGGGTTTGATACCGAGATTGAGGTCAGCAATAGCAACAGTGATACAACAGCGCCCACCTTGGACAACTTCACCATCCAAAGCGCCTACGTGTATCCTGGCACCGATAATGATCGTATGAAGGTGGCACTGCAATTGAGTGATGACAGTTCAGGCATAAGTTCTGCGCGTGTGGACTTTATTAGCGTCTCCGGCACCATTGTAAGCGCCTCACAAACCCTGGCGGAAAACCCAACGTCCACAACCATAAACCTGGACACAGGCAGATTAAGCCAACACCTGGAGGAAGGCATCTGGACGGTTTATGGCGTGTTATTAGTGGACTCCGCCGGTAACAGCGTACAACTGGCCGACCAGTTAAGCACCCTGGGGTTTGATACCACGCTTCAAGTAACCAACCCACTAAGCGATTCCACGGACCCGACCTTTAATGCCCTTTCAATACTCACTGACGAGGTTTACCCTGCCAACGGTGATGCCCGCATGCGCTTCGCCGTAACCGCCACAGACAACGCCGGTATTGAACGGATTCGCATTGACATCACCGGGCCTTCCGGGCAGATTATCTACGCCTGGGGTAACTATGAAAGCAACTACCCGCTGAGCACCATTGCTGAGGTTAATACCTCCACCCTCAGCTCTCTGCTGGAAGAAGGCACCTGGACCATCAATGCCTTGGAAATTTTCGATGATGCGGGTAATAGCACCTTGCTGGATGGTGACAACTTAGTGAACCAGGGTTACCCGGTTACTGTGGAAGTTAAATACTAAGTCTGCAGTAAATGAAGAAGATTAAAACTGGATTAAAAGGAGAACTTCATGTTAGATGCCAAGTTTTGGCATTTGCAAACCTGTGGTAACCATTATAACCAAAGAAGCGCTGCGTACTGTTAGGGTATTCGTGACGCTGGATTGCTGGTTCAACCCTGTGAATAATCAATACCTGGCATGTATCCTCCTGACCGATAATCCTCACTTTTCCAGGTGAAATGCAATTAAAGTTAAACTCAATTCACATGGTGAATCCGGCATTGGCGCATCTCGTTTTGTTATTCGCTTACTTTTCGGAACTTGCCTTAACCACAGTTTTTTAGTGCTTCGGGGAGTTGGCTTGCAGGATCTAAGTCAAAGCGGTTATTTTGCAAATGGTCACAAGTTAAACCGACCACACCTCGGAGATCTGCTTTTATATAATTGTATACATAGTTAGATATTTGCCACGAAACTCCATCAAAGCTAGCTCCCTGTAAGTTCGCATCGATAAATTTACTTGTAAGAAAGCTCGCTCCCTTAAAATTTACATGCCGTAAATCAGCTTGGGTAAAGCCCACATCCATTATGAGAGCTTTTTCCAAATCAGCCTCCTGGAGATAAGCCCCATGGAAATTGATTTCAATTAAATTAGCACCTTTTAAGTTTACCCTTTGAAGATCAGCCCCACTTAGATCGGTGTTACTAAATCGGACACCTTTTAAGTTTACCCCTTGAAGATTAGCCCCACTTAGATCGATGTTACTAAATTCGGCACCTTCTAAATTCGCCCCATGAAAATCAAACTGGTTTAAATCCACATCGTCGAATCTAAAGTTGCTTAAATCATAAGCTTGTAAATTTTTCTCTCGCATCGCCTTATTATGATTACTCGGCAAGCCTACTTTGCCAAGTGTATCATCACTAAACATTGCAAATATCCAATTTACGGGAATTTTTGAGTTTTTGAAATCTATAAACATTCTTCGCGCCAAGCCTTTAGCCCCTGTAAAGTTGGTACGGATTAGGTTAGCACCAAAATATAGATTACCGGCATTGTTTGTCTCCTGGAAGTTAGCGCCAGTCAGATTTGCGTTTTCAAAATTGACGTTCTCCAGAACCGCATCTTGGAAGGTCGCACCAGTTAAATTTGAACGTTCAAAATTTACATTATCAAGGTTCACCCCCTGGAAGTTAACACCAGTCAGATTTGAGCTTCTAAAATCAATGTCTTCCAGAACCGCACCTTGGAAAGTCGCGTCAGTTAGATTTTTCGTAGGAAATTTTGCATCACGAAGATTCTGATTCGCCAAATTCACCTCTCGAAGATCGTTAAAACTTCGCCAATAATTGTTAAAGTGAAAACGTCCACCCTCAAAACTAACCAAACGCAGGTCAGCTCCCCGCAATGACGCACCGAGTATCTTTGCACCTAAAAGATTCGCACCTTGGAGATTAGCCCCATCAAGCCGGGCTCCTCGTAAATCGGCCTGACTTAAATCCGCCCAAGCCAAATTGGCACCCCGCAAATCAGCATTCACCAGAAAGGCACCCGCAGCATTTACATAAGCTAGATTGACCTCTTTTAATCGCGCCCCCTTTACCCGTGCAATCAATTCCACATTTTCCTTAAATTTATTCCATCCATCAGGTTTGATTGAAAATTGCGCCTCAGCAAGCTCAGGATAAATTTTTATTCCTAACCATTGCAGCGTACTGGGCACCCATACTCTGGGGTCAAAACTACTTATCCCCACTCTTTCTCGAAGATCACCCGGTACCGCCTGTATTACACTAAACGCAATACCACCCAATAGCAGGGTAATACCCAGCACGATAATCCCCTGTTGGCAACAACGCTGATTTTTGTATGCCGTTTTCCAGTCAAGGGGCTGCCTTTGCCGCCGGTGCAGGGTGTCGCTGGCGCCCGCATAAAATCGTGTACCGGCATAGACCACCAATAACAACAGTGCAGTGTGTAAGGTCGTGCCATATCCATCATGGCGAGGTAAATAGCCTATCCAAAAAACCACAAAGGTAATTGGCACCAGCCACCAGGCCAGCAGTATGGACAAACCCACTTGCAAACGGGAAAAGCGGGGCAATTGTTGTTTCAACTGCTTAAGATGGCTACGCACCAACCCCGACAGCAGCCAGGGATAGATTTTTTTGTCCAATGAGCTACCATCGGGAAAAACCGCAGGCAGTTCGGCAAGGGCATCCCACAAACGTTGCAAATAGAGGTGCAGGTAAAAATAAAGGCCTAACAATAACAGCGGTGCAATCCAATAAAATCCCACGATGGGAATAGCGGTATTAATAATTGGCAGCTCCGAGGAAGCGGAATTACCAATCAACGCCATGTCCGATGTAGTGGCCAGGGTGAGCCAGCAGTAAATACAGGCAAAAATGGTGGATAAAAAAACATTGCGCGCATTTTTAGACAGGTTCTCAACCAGGCGTAAACTTTCATCCAGTTGTAGATGCGGCGGCAGCACAGCGCCCGACAAGTCTGCGCCTGCCAGCTGTGAACTCAATAACTGCTGCGCGTCACTCAGGTCCGTATTGCGCAGATCCGTGCCCTGCAATATTAAGTACTCCATCCCCACGGGTGTGCGCTTGATAGCTTCGGAGTGAGACGGCGGGGTGTTGACTTCATTCATTGTAGTTGTCCTTAACTGGAATGGCGTATTCAATGCCAACCTGGTGTATTTTATATATCAGCTTCGGTGGCCATTTTTTCGACAGATGCCGGCGTTTATTTATGTGGTTATATTCACTCCAACATACATCCATTCATTTTCTCGGGGAGTTTATACCAGGTTTGCATACCCAGTCAGTGGGGCTTTTCTTGAAGTATAGTTCCCAAACAAATTGGCGCAAGTTGCAACATATTTTTGGACAAAGTAACCATGGGATCCTACAGCACGATGTAGCGTATTTAGTAATCACGAGAAAAGCTAGGCTTGACTGTTTCCGATTAGTGGCCTGACTTTGCTTCACCAATTATATTGTTACAATATTGGAAATACGCCCCGCTAGAATTTCATCAGCAATGTATCATCCCCTGCTTTTTCCAATCGCCCCTGCACCAGCTCAGCAAAGTCCTTGTCTTCAGGGATCATATAAAACAAATAGTTTAACCATAATTTTTCACACGCTTGTTTTTTGCTTCCCGTACATTTTACAGCCCACTCTACCCCCCCCCATTCGGGGGGTTCCGTCATTGGAATGAAAAATCTACTCTTAATGCTCGATATTCAGAAATGAAAATCCTAGTAGCCCACATGCCTATTATTTATACTAGGGCGTGTGTTTTTCTTAATCATATGTTGAAGCAATTCACTGAGCGTCAATAACGGCGATACTGCATAGAGTGATTGCGATACACGGCATACCATACTGTTGGTTAAAAAATGATAGCAATAACACTAGTGAGAGAATTGGCACTGGGAATTACGCATGATCAAGCTGACCATGATATAGACACCCTAGTGTAGTGCGTCAAACAGTTTGAAGAAATGATATATAATGTGAGGCCATAGCTATCTTAAAGGACAAACCAATGGCAGTCGCAGCAATAATCACCCTTCGCCCAGAAGAAAGAATGCAGTTAGAACGAAATATTCGCAGTCGAAAAACGTCTGGAAGACTTCAGGAGCGGTCTCGAATCATATTGCTGGCCAATGAAGGCGTGACGAATGGATTTATTGCCAAAGAGCTTGGGATTAGCCATAACAAAGTCGGCCGTTGGCGTAATCGTTATGCAGACAAACGGCATGTGGGCATTGAAAAAGACCTGCCACGTGGGAGCAACCAGGTTGGAAAATCAAGCCTAGAACAAGCAAAGCTAAGAAGCTGTGTGATTGAGATGACAATGAAGCCACCAACGAACAACGCAACACACTGGTCAACTCGTAGCATGGCAAAAGCCCTATCGGCCAGTGCTAGCTTTGTCAGGCGTGTGTGGAAAGATTGCGGGTTCAAGCCCCACCTAATCAAGCAGTTTAAAATTAGCAACGATCCGAAGTTTGAAGAGAAGCTAACAGATGTAGTGGGCCTGTATTTAAGTCCACCAGAAAATGCAGTTGTATTGTGCGTTGACGAAAAAAGTTCGATTCAGGCATTAGATCGTACACAACCTGGTTTGCCGCTGAAGAAAGGGCGCGCAGG
>Ga0316204_10001035_pt1 | contig 83726 bp, 77 predicted proteins | sample 6monrhotite_MG_2_FD_205661 | JGI IMG/M metagenome (GOLD analysis project Ga0316204, IMG submission 205661) | Microbial mat bacterial communities from mineral coupon in-situ incubated in ocean water Damariscotta River, Maine, United States -... | ecosystem: Environmental > Aquatic > Marine >... | reverse complement strand
CTTCGGCAAGGCCTTGAACCTTATCGTTGGCGTTTTCAACTTCGCTCACCGCAGCACTTGCAATGCTCGTCGACTGAGACACCTGGCGAGAGATTTCTGAGATCGAACTGGACAGTTCCTCTGCCGCGCTGGCGACCGTTTGCACGTTGGTGGAGGCTTCTTCCGCCGCTGCCGCAACAGTGGTTGCCTGTTCGCTGGTGGCATGCGCCGTGCTTTGCATGCTCTTGGCGGTGCCTTCCAACTCGGTCGATGCACTGGCGACCGTGTCGACCACTTGTTTCATGTTTTGTTCAAAATCTTCGGCGATCATGGTGAAGTCGCTGACCCGCGTTGAAATTGATTCGATGGCCCCGTTGAAAATCGTGGCGGCGGTGATGAACGTACCTTTCATGCCGCCGGGCAGAATACGCCTGAAATATTTGTTCTTTGAAACATATTGCTGACATGCCGTGGATTCGCGCACATACGCATCGCAGCGGTCGATCATCGAGTTGATTTTATTTTGCAGACGGCCAAGATCGCCGCCTTCCTTGATGAACAGAATGCGCTCCTCGAAATTGCCCTCGTCAATGGCATCACACACCGCATAGGTGCGCAGGAGTTCAGCATGAGCCTTGTTGAGAAACAGGATGCCCGCAAGAACAGAAACGATGGCTAACACAATAAAGGCTTGCCCGGCTATGGTGGGGAGCCCCATGACAGCGCCGACTTCCGCCAGAATGACGGCGGCGGCGGTCACATAAAAGGCACCCTTAGCCTTGGAGAGAGAAGATAAGCTCATCGTACCCGACCCCTTTTTCTTCGAGCAGACTGACCACTGCGGCAAACGCTGCATTCATCCCCTCTTTACGATTTTCATGGCTATTTTCAATGTCCAGCAATTGCTTGTAGAGCGGCACAATCACGGTTTGCACCGTAACCGGATCCGGCACCCGGCGACTGGAATGATACCCGATAATTTCGCCCGCTGAATTATAGCTGGGGGTGACGTGCGCCAACACCCAATAGTGATCGCCGTTCTTAGCCTTGTTAATCACATAGGCGAAGATTTCCGACCCCGTCGCCAATGTATCCCACAGCAGCTTGAACACCGCGCGCGGCATGTCCGGATGGCGCACAATTGAGTGCGGCTGGCCCATAATTTCGGTTTCCGTATACCCGGCTACGCGTAAAAAAACTTCATTTGCGTATGTGATATTGCCTTTGAGATCGGTCTTACTGACGATGATCTCTTCTTTTCCAAACGTGCGCTCGACGCCAGTGAGTGATGCGTCCCGTGACATTTATGGTCCCCCTAAATTCGTGTCGGCATACGGCGCAAAGTTTAACACCCATTCCTTTGACGACTGTAGGGTTAATTGGTTCAAAGTGCACTTAGAAAAATAAATAATCTCTCCGTATGCGCAGGGTTCGGACACGAAAAAGGGCGACCCGAAAGCCGCCCTTCAGTCCCAAATGTCACATTCATTTACCCGCGGAGAATGCCCCCGGTGGCCTTAGCCACGGCGGCCACCACTTGGGCGGCAACCGCTTCGATGTCATCCTCGGTCAAGGTCTTGTCGAAGGGCTGCAACGTGACCTCAACGGCCACAGATTTCTTGCCTTCACCCACGCCAGCGCCTTCATAAACGTCGAACAGGGTGACATCCTGAATCAATGTTTTGTCCGCACCACGGGCCGCACGTACAACTTGGGCGGCCGCCACTCCTTCATCCACGACAAACGCAAAATCGCGTGCCACCGATTGAAAGGCCGACAGTTTGACCAAAGGTCGTGCCTGGTTGGCTTTATTCTTGGCCTTGGGTAGGTTATCAAGGAATACTTCAAAGGCGACGGCAGAACTTTTTACGTCCATTTTTTTCAGCACGCCCGGATGCACCTCACCGAAGTTGGCGAGCACCGTCTTGGGGCCTAAGCGCAGCGTTCCCGAACGGCCCGGGTGATACCACGCCGGCCCGCCTTCAAAGACTTGCAGATTGTCCACCGGCGCGCCGGCGGCTTTCAACGCGGCCAAGGCATCGGCCTTGGCGTCGAACACGTCTGCTTTGCGCACCGATCCGGTCCAGTTGCGCGGAACCGCTTCGCCGGAGCGCACGCCCGACGCCACGACGGTCTGGTCTTCGGGTCTGTCGCCTGCAAATTGTGGCCCGACCTCAAACAGCGCGCCGTCCGAATGGCCGCGCGCATCGTTGCGCCCAATGGCCGCAATTAAGTTGGGCAGCACGCTGGGCCGCATGACGTCTAGGTCGTTGGAAATTGGGTTGGACAGCCGCAGGCTATCTGGCACCTCACCAAATAATTTGGCGTGTGCGCCGGGCAGGAACGAATAGGTCACGGCTTCCACCAAACCGCGGGCCACCAACTGGCGGCGGACCTTGCGGCGTTTTTGCAAGGCCATCGATACCGCCGGAGCAGGTAAGCTTTCGTTGCGTTCCAACGACACATGCGGAATGTTGTGATAGCCGTTCACGCGCACGATTTCTTCAACCACGCACGGCTCGTCCACCATATCGCTGCGCCATGCGGGGACAGAGACTTTCCAGGCGCTGGCATCTGCTTTGTCGACGCTAAAGCCCAGCACGCTCAAAATGCGTTCCATCTCGTCTTCCGCCACGTCAACACCGGTGAGACCCTTGACCCGTGACGGGCGGAACGCGATGGTGCGCCTCCAGTCTGGACCGTCGCCCGCGACCAAGGTGTTCGACGGCTCGCCGCCGCACAGATCCAAAATCAAGCGCGTCGCATTTTCGCACCCATCAACAGCCAAATCGTTGTCGATGCCGCGTTCAAAGCGGTAGCGCGCATCACTCATGACGTTGAGCTTGCGCCCGGTGGCCGCCGTGCGCACGGGATCGAATATGGCGGATTCGATGAACACGTTGACGGTGTCTTCGGCGCAGCCAGACTGTTCGCCGCCCATCACGCCCGCCAAAGCTTCGGCACCGCTGTCGTCGGCGATGACACACATCTCATCGTCAATTTCATAGTCCTTACCGTCAAGCGCCAGCAGCGTTTCACCCGCACGGCCCAAGCGTGCGGTGATGTCGCCTTTAACTTTGTCGGCGTCGAACACGTGCAGCGGACGGCCCAAATCGAACGTCGAATAGTTGGTGATGTCCACCAGCGCCGAGATCGGACGCAGGCCTATGGCGGTCAGGCGGTCCTGCATCCACTTCGGGCTGGGGCCGTTCTTCACGCCGCGGATCATGCGTCCGGCAAACTGCGAACAGGCGTCTTTCGTTTCCACCGAAAAATCCAGCTTCACGGCGATGGGGCTATCGAAGGTGCCTTGAATGGGTTCAATGCCGAGCGATTTCAGGGTGCCAAGACCCGACGCCGCCAGATCGCGGGCGATGCCGCGCACGCCCAGACAATCGCCCCGGTTGGGCGTGATGGCGATTTCAATGACCGGATCGTTCAACCCCATAACATCAACGGCGGGCGTGCCCACGGGGGCGTCGGCGGGCAGGTCGACTATGCCCGTGTGTTCGTCGGACAAGCCCATTTCGCGTTCGGACAACATCATGCCCTTGGATTCAACACCGCGAATGGTCGCGTCTTTGAGCGTCACGTCGAGGCCCGGAACATACATGCCCGATGCCCCGAATACACCCTTCAGGCCCTGGCGCGCGTTTGGCGCGCCGCACACGACTTGGTGCGTATCGACACCATTGGTGACGGTGAGGATTTGTAACTTGTCAGCGTCGGGATGCTTTTCGGCGCTGAGCACTTCGCCCACGATGAAGGCTTCCAGGCCCTTGGCGCGGTCTTCAATGCCTTCGACTTCCAGGCCCAACATGGTCAGGCGCTCGGACACTTCGGTCAGGGTGGCGTCGGTCTCTAGGTGATCTTTCAACCAATTTAGGGTGAACTTCATGGGTTGAGCCCTCCCACCATGGACGGCACATCCAGGGCGCTAAATCCGTAGTGCCGCAACCAGCGCAAATCGCTTTCATAAAACGTGCGCAGATCGGGAATACCATATTTCAACATGGCTAAACGCTCGATCCCGATGCCAAAGGCAAAGCCCTGGTACTCGGAAGAATCAATGCCGCAATTTTCCAACACCTTAGGATTGATCATGCCGCAGCCCAAAATTTCCAACCACTCTTCGCCGCCAATTTTAAACTCGCCGCCTGCACGCGAACAGCCTATGTCGACTTCGGCGCTGGGTTCGGTGAACGGGAAATAGCTGGGACGAAAGCGCACAGGAAGATCGTCGATACCGAAATAGGCGCGGCAGAAATCAATCAGGCAGCCTTTCAAGTGGCCCATGTGGGTGGTCTTGTCCACCACTAGGCCTTCGACCTGATGGAACATGGGCGAATGGGTGGCGTCGTAATCACACCGATAGGTGCGCCCCGGTGCGATGATGCGCAGCGGCGGCTCACTGTTCATCATGGTGCGGATTTGCACCGGCGAGGTGTGGGTGCGCAAAACCTTGCGGCCCCTGTCGCCAACGCCCGGTAAATAGAAGGTGTCGTGCTCTTGGCGCGCGGGGTGGTCTTCGGGAATGTTAAGGGCGGTGAAGTTATACCAGTCGTCCTCGATCTCCGGCCCTTCGGCGACGGCGAAGCCCATTTCGCCCAAGATGGCGACAACTTCGTCGATGGTTTGACTGATGGGATGGACGAAGCCTTCGTCTTCTGGACGCGCGGGCAGGGTCACGTCGACCTTTTCCGCCAGCAGCTTAGCCTCCAATGCGGCGTCGGCCATAGACCCTTGCTTGGCGTCAATGGCGCTAGCGACGGCACCCTTGATGGCGTTAAGGGCTTGGCCTGCAGCCTTGCGTTCATCGGGGCCGAGCGCACCTAAGTTCTTCATCTGGGCAGTGATCGCACCCTTCTTGCCCAAGGCCGCCACGCGGACCTCTTCCAGCGCGTCAAGGCTGCTTGCTGCCTCTACACTTGCCAGAAGGTCCGTCTTTAACTGTTCGATATCCGCCACGTCTTATCCCCCAACGGGTCTTGCATAAAAACAAGAGGGGCCAGCGTTTCCACCGGCCCCTCTCGAACTCAACTCAGATCAATGCTTGATCCGGTGTTTTACTTGGCGAGAGCGGCCTGGGCCTGTTCTACCAAGCTTTTAAACGAATCCGGCTCGCGCACGGCGAGATCGGCCAGAACCTTACGGTCCAACTCAATGCCCGCACGGGACAGGCCGTTCATGAAGGTCGAATAGGTCAGCCCGTTCAAGCGTGCGGCGGCGTTGATGCGTTGAATCCACAATTTGCGGAATTCACGCTTCTTGGTCCGACGATCACGGTAAGCGTACTGCAGACCTTTTTCGACGCGCTCAACGGCGACGCTAAAGACGTTCTTATTGCGGCCACGGTAGCCCTTGGCAGCTTTGATAACTTTTCTATGGCGGGCGTGGGTGGTTACACCACGTTTCACACGGGACATTTTATATACTCCGTCTCAGAACGCTATTTAGCGTACGGCATGTAAGATTTAACGATGCGGGCATCCGCGGCGCACAGGGTCATGGTGCCACGTGCATTGCGCTTCATTTTCTGAGAGCGACGACGCAACATGTGCTGGGTGCACGCCGCACCGGCAACGACTTTACCGCTGGCGGAGAGACGAAAGCGCTTTTTGGCGCTGGACTTAGTCTTCAGCTTGGGCATTTTGCTATTCCTTACTTTTAGGGACGGGTGGCAGAAGTCACCTGTCCGTGTTGAGCTTCGTCAGCGACCAGGCATGCCCTGCCATGCCGCTGGAGAACGCGCGTTATAGCTAAGGAATGGGGGGATTGCAAGGGGTGAATCTGAGAAGGTGCAAGGATGAATGGGGCTTTACGGCCGCCCCGCATGGGCCGCACAAAGGCCCAGACGCGTCGCGAGGCAAAACATCGCACTCACACCCCTTATTCGGGGCGTTCTAAGTCTTCCAATGCGTAAGCGATATCGGCCTCAAAACCTTGGGCGCAGCCGACAATGCCCTTATCTTCTTCTAAGATGTGTTTCGCCAGCCAAGCGCGCAGGAACTCAAGCAGCTCTCGTATAACCTCGGGGCTTTGCTGTTCGCGCCACTTCTGGGTCAATTTCACAGCCTTCTCTGCCAATCTTTGATGGGACTGTCGGTGTCGAGCTAGGTTTGTGTACCCGCACACCGCCATCACTGCTTCTTCGCGTTTGAAGTGATAGAGGGTGTAGCCCAACATTTCGTCCAGAATTTCGTCCACCTCTTTATGGCCAAGACTGTGGTCGCTCACCTTATTGAGCAGCGCCACCAAAATTTTGTGATCCGCATCGATTTGTTCGATCCCAACGCTTAAATCGTCGCTCCACACGAGCGCCCCCTGAGCCTGAGCCACGGGCATCTCGATCCAGAACGTGCTCCCCTCGCCCACCCGGCTTACAAAGCCGATGCGCCCGCCCATCAATTCCACCAATTTTTTTGTCACCGTCAGGCCAAGACCGGTCCCTTCAATCACCCGCGTTGCTTCGGCCCCCAGACGATCGAAGGGCAAAAATATCTTGTCAAAATGCTCGGGCGCAATGCCCTTTCCGGTATCGACGACAGAGACACGCAAATAACCGTCACCCATGACCTTGTAAAACAGCGTCACCGTACCGCCGCTGACATTGTATTTAATGGCGTTGGACAGCAGGTTGAGTACCGCCTGTTTAAGCCGTATTTCATCGGTGCGAATACGCAGTTTAGCGTGGTGGTTCGATGCATCCATCACCAGTTCAACGTTGCGCTTGATGGCGGCGGGACGCATCAGTGCTACGCACTCGTCAAGCAGAGAAGCCGCCGGAATGTCCTCCATGTCGAGGTGGACCCGGCTGGCCTCGATCGCGGCGAAATCCAAGATGCCGTTAATAATTTCCAACAGGTGTTCACCGCTATAAACGATGCTGTTGGTGTAGTCCGTCTGTGTCTCGCTCAGCGACTGAGATGGATTGTGCTGGAGCAATTGCGCGAAGCCGATGATCGCGTTTAACGGCGTGCGCAGTTCGTGGCTCATGTGGGCAAGGAACTCATCCTTAGTACTGCTGGCACGATCCGACGCTTCCTTGGCCTGCAAGATGTCCCGAGTCTGGGCGCTGACATGGGGTTTGATCACCAACCAAAAAATGAAGGGAGATGAAATAAACACCAGCAACGCGGCATCGATCGCCGCGCCCATTTGTGGAGACGGCATCGGGAAATACGACAGGGCGTACATAATCGCCCCCTCCACAAAGAAGATGATCGCCGTGATGCGCAGAAGAATTTTAAAACCACCCATAAGCAGAAATGCCCATAATTCCCAAAGATGCGAAACAATACACGATTGCAATTTTACGTGCATGTTTTATGCAAAGTTGTAAGAACATTGACTTGCTCAGATCGCCGCCACAGCATGGCATTTGATCAAAGCCACCGCCCAACAAAAACCCCCGCCGGTAAGGGCGGGGGTTTTGGCAATTTGCGTCAGGCCTGCGTTTATTTGGGCGACAGCACCATGGTCATCATGCGCCCTTCGGATTTGGGCATCTGTTCGACCTTGGCCATCTCTTCCAAGTCGTCACGCATACGGATCAGGACTTTCAAACCTAAGTCCTGGTGCGCCATTTCACGGCCACGGAAGCGAATGGTCGCTTTCACCTTATCGCCATTGTCCAAGAACTTGCGCGCGGCTTTCATCTTGGTCTCGTAATCATGGGTATCGATGCTCGGGCGCATCTTGATTTCCTTGATGGCGATGACCTTCTGCTTCTTCTTCGCCTCGTTGCGCTTTTTCTGTTCCTCGTATTTGAACTTGCCATAATCGAGAATTTTGCACACCGGCGGATCCGCGTTGGGGGATACCTCAACGAGATCGAGGCCGTATTCAGCGGCGATTTCAATTGCTTCTGGGGTGGCTTTAACGCCGATCATCTCGCCTTCTGGTCCGACAAGGCGGACTTCGGTTACGGTGATGCGTTCGTTGATGCGCGGACCGTCGATGGTCGGCTTCTTGTTAAACGGTGGTCGGGCGATGGCCCTTCTCCTACAGTTGTGCGCTCATCTTTAGCGCTTGAAATTTTTCGTGTGTTCGATAATCCGGAGGTTCAACTTTTGTTGAGCGGCCCCTTAGCCTCAATCGAGAGGATATCAATTGCCTCTTTAAGCGCAAGGATTTCTTGGTCCTTGCCCCCTAAGCGGCGCATTGCGACATTGCCTTCTTCGGCTTCACGCGCACCCACGACCAAGATCACGGGGACCTTCTTGTGGCTATGCTCGCGAATTTTATAATTGATCTTTTCGTTGCGAATGTCCAGTTCGGCTCGGATTCCGGCGCTTTTTAGGGCCGCAAAAACCTCCCCGGCATATGCGTCGGCGTCCGAGGTGATGGTTGTGACCACGGCCTGCACGGGGGCCAGCCACAGCGGCATGCGCCCGGCGTAGTGTTCAATCAAAATGCCGGTGAAGCGCTCCAATGATCCAAACAAGGCCCGGTGTAGCATCACCGGGCGGACTTTTTCGCCCGCTTCATCGACGTAGTGAACGTCTAGGCGTTCCGGCAAATTCATATCGACCTGCAAGGTTCCGCACTGCCAATCGCGACCAATGGCATCGCGCAGCACAAATTCCAGCTTCGGCCCATAGAACGCGCCTTCGCCGGGATTGTAGGTATAGGGGTGACCCATGGTGTCGAGCGCGCCCTTCAGCGCGGTTTCCAAAATATCCCAAACGGCATTAGACCCCAGGCGCTTTTCCGGACGATCCGAGAACTTGATGCGCACATCGTCAAAACCGAAGTCTTTGTAAATATCCATGATCAGCTCGACCACGGTTTCGCACTCGCCCTGCAACTGTTCGGTGGTGCAAAAAATGTGCGCGTCATCTTGCGTGAATTCGCGCACCCGCATGATGCCGTGCAACGCGCCGGACGGCTCATAGCGATTGACTTTGCCGAACTCGGCGATGCGCCGGGGCAGATCTTTATAGCTGGTCATGCCTTGTTTATAGACCTGGATGCCACCGGGGCAATTCATGGGCTTCAAGGCAAACACGCGGTCGTCTTCGGTCTGGGTGGTGTACATGTTTTCGCGGAAGTTTTCCCAGTGACCGGACAATTCCCACAGGCCACGGTCCATCACCGACGGAGTGGAAATTTCCACGTAGTCGGCCTCTTCCTGGCGCGCCCTCATGTAATTGATCAGGGTTTGGAACAAGGTCCAGCCCTTGGGGTGCCAGAACACGGCACCTGGGGCTTCTTCTTGGAAGTGGAACAGGTCCATTTCGCGGGCCAGGCGACGGTGGTCGCGCTTTTCGGCTTCTTCCAGCATGCGCAGGTATGCGGCCAACTGCTTTTTGTCGGCCCATGCGGTGCCGTAGATGCGTTGAAGCATTTCGTTGTTGGAATCACCGCGCCAGTAGGCACCTGCCAGCTTCATCAACTTGAACGATTTGCCCAGTTTTCCGGTCGACGGCAGATGCGGCCCGCGACATAGGTCGATAAAGTCACCCTGGCGATACATGCGGATGCTTTGGTCCGCAGGGATCGCTTCGATGATCTGCGCCTTGTAGTGATCGCCGCGTTCTTTAAAGAAATTAATGGCGTCGGTGCGGCTCCACACCTCGCGCACAATCTGTTCGTCACGCGCCACGATCTCGTGCATACGCTTTTCGATTTTTTCCAGATCTTCGGGCACGAACGGCGCGGCGCGGGCAAAATCGTAATAAAAGCCGTTTTCGATGGCCGGGCCGATGGTGACCTGGACCTCGGGGTACAGTTCTTTGACCGCTTCGGCCATCACGTGCGCGGCATCGTGGCGCAAAAGCTCCAACGCCTCTTCGTCCTTACCCGTGACAATGGCGAACGCGCTGTCGTGCTCAATGGGCAGCGACAAGTCTGACAGCTCATTGTCGATCTTACAGGCTAGGGCCGCTTTCGCGAGGCCGGGACCGATATCGGCCGCCACTTGGGCGCCCGTTACGGGGCCTTCGTATTCGCGCTTAGAGCCGTCGGGAAGCGTCAACGTAACCATAAATACCTGTGCCTTCAAAAATAACGTGTGGAACGGGGGAATTTACGAGGATTCATGCCCCTGTCAAGGACATCTCTAGGACGGAGCGACAAAAGACGCCACTTGGTCCCAAACTTCAGCCTCGCTCAGGCTTTCAAGGCTCCGGCGGCGCATGATTTCGACGCGCGGTCCGCGTTGCGCGCACAGGGCCGGGTCGCTGTCATATGAGTACAAAACGACGCTGGCACAGCCCGCCGCCGCGATCAGGTGCATGGGGCCTGTATCGTTGCCCACGGCGACCTGCGCCCCCTGGGCCAGGGTGGCCAAATCGAGGAAATCCGTCTTGCCGCCCAAATTCACCGAACCAGGGGCGTCTAAGGCAATCAATTTCAACACGCCCAGTTCCGCACTGGCACCCAGCAACACAGGCGTTAAGCCTTGGGTCAACATATGGTTGGCCAGTTCGGCGTAGCGTTCGGCGGGCCAACGTTTGCCCGGACGATGCGGTGCGCCACCGGGAACCAAAAGCGCGTAGGGGCTCGATAGGCCAAAGTGCGCCACATCCGCCCTGGCCCAGCTGAGGTCAGGTGTCGGCACGTCGTCGATGCCAATCATCGCCAATTGTTCGCGTTGGCGCTCAATCGTGTGCATCAGGCCGCGGTTTTTGTTGGCATGGGGGTGCGAACAGCCCTTGGCGATGCCGGACCATTCGGGGCGCTTGCCCGGCCCTAATATATGGAAATAGAAATTGGAGCGATCGGACGTTTGCAGGTCGTAGACCCGCTGAAAGTTACCGCTTTTAAAGCGTTTTCGCAGCCGCAACACCTGCCCGATCTGCCACGCCTTGGGCCGTTCCGCGTCCACCCAAATTTCATTGAAAAGGCCGCTGGCGTGCGCAAACTCGACGTAAGGCTGGGCGGTGAGCAAGACGATGTGGGCGCGGGCGTGACGCTTGCGGATCGCCGCCATCGGCCCCAGCGCCTGCACAAAATCGCCCAGCGCGCCTAACTTAATAACAAGAATACGATCAAAGTCTGCCGTCACGCCTTCCCGCCCCGGTTACCGGTGTTGCCCTTTCCGTGAATCTCGAGAATTTCATCGTAAACCGCCAAGGTCTTGGCACACATGGTGGCCTTGGAAAAATGGTCGCGCACACTGGTTATGGCGCGATCCGCGAAGCCTTGGCGGTCGTCTTTGTCCAACGATAACGCCTCGCCTAAGGCCGCCGCCAATTCGTCTTTGTCGCCCGGTTTGACCAGCCAGCCCGTTTTTCCGGGTTCGATGGTTTCGCGCGCACCGCCGTGATCCGGGGCCACCACCAAGCGGCCCAAGGCCTGGGCCTCGACCACCACACGGCCAAATGCTTCGGGATCGGTGCTGGCAGAAACCACCACATCGGCCAACATGTAGGCCGCCGGCATATCGTCGCAATGATCCACAATGCGCACCACGTCGTTTAAGTCGTGCCGCGTGATCAGGCGGTCCAATTCCTTGCGATAGCCGCTGCGCCCCTGGGCCGAGCCCACCAGTACGCAGCGAATGTCTTTGCGTCCCAGTTTGGCTACGGCCTCAATAAACACGCCCTGTCCCTTCCACCGGGTGAGGCGGCCGGGCAGCATGACCACCTGATAACCGTCTTCCAGACGCCAATTGGCAGCCAGTTGGACCACACGTTCGGCGCTGACTTTGGTCTGATCGAAACTGTCTAGGTCCACGCCCCTGTGGATCACGCGGATCTTGTCGCCCGCAGCGCCATACATCTGCTTTAAGTGCCCGGCGATGAATTTTGAGATGGCAATCACCCGTTCGCCCTTGACCATCACCTGATTATAGGCGCGTTTCAGCCCGCCCTCGGCACCATAGGTGCCGTGAAAGGTGGTCATGAACGCAGCCCCGGTGCGCTTGCACGCATAATACGCGCTCCACGCCGGGGCGCGGGACCGCGCATGCACGATGTCGACGTTTTGTTCGCGGATTAACTTCGCCAAGCGCCCGATGTTGGCATACATGACAAAGGGATTTTTAGACTGCAGCGGCAATTCAAAATGGTCCGCACCGGCACGTTGCAACTGATAGACCCGCTCGCCGCCGTTGCTGGCGACCAGCGAACGCCAGCCGTGCTTGGTGATACAGCCCGCGATCTCCACGGTGCCGCGCTCAACGCCGCCGCTGCCACCCAGCGCGGGCAGCACCTGCAACACGGTCACGGGGGCGCTGTCGCGTGCCCCGCCGCCGGTTCCGGTTTCCGGACAGCGTTTTGCCGTGGCCCGGAAGATGTTATGGTTTAAAACTATGGTCTTCGCCCCTGATTCGCCGCAATTCGGCGCTAATCGATGGTTACAGTTCAAACGTTAGGTGTCCAGGGAAATGCACAACCCGTCCACTGCCCCGCGAACCATCATACGCGAAGACGGCGCGACTATCGCCTACCACTTCACCCCTGGCAAGTCCGCAGGTAAGCCTATGGGCGTTGTTTTTTTAGGCGGCTTTCACTCCGACATGCAAGGCACCAAGGCTTTGGCCCTGGAACAGTGGTGCGCGGACCAGGGCCGCGCCTTCTTGCGCTTTGATTATACCGGTCACGGTCAGTCGTCGGGAACGTTCGAAGAGGGCTGCATCAGCGATTGGGCGGCAGACGCCCTGTACGCCCTGGATCAACTCACCGAAGGCCCGCAGGTGTTGGTCGGCAGTTCCATGGGCGGGTGGATCATGTTGCTGGTGGCGCAAGCGCGCCCTGAACGCGTTGCCGGGTTGTTAGGCTTGGCCGCCGCCCCCGATTTTACCGAAGACCTAATGTGGGAAGAGCTAACAGATGCCCAGCGCGCCGAGCTAGAAGCCGAAGGCCTGGTCAACCTGCCCAACGATTACGACCCGCTTGAACCCTGCATCATCACCAAAAAACTCATTGATGATGGCAAGAACAACTTGCTTTTGCGCGATCCGCTGAATATTCAGGTTCCGGTGCGCTTGATTCAAGGGATGCAAGACGCGGACGTTCCGTGGCCCACGGCGCTGAAAATTCAAGACGCCTTGGTGTCAAGCGACGTCGAGATCCAGTTTGTTAAAGGCGGCGATCACCGCCTCTCCGAAGCTCAGGACTTGGCGCGCCTGAGCCGTACCTTAGGTTCTTTGTTAGAGGATTTAGAGCACCCATGAACCCGATCATCGGCAAATTGGTCAAAGGCTTTAGCGATTTTCGCACGCGCTATTTTTCAGAGCGCCAAAGCCTATACCGCAAACTGGTCAACGAGGGTCAAAAACCTAAGGTGGCGGTGATCGCATGCGCCGATTCCCGCGTCGATCCGGCCATTGTGTTGCAGGTGGAACCGGGCGATATCTTTGCCATTCGCAACGTCGCCAACCTGGTACCACCCTTTGACGAGCACGGCGATGAATCCTATCACGGCACCTCTGCCGCGTTGGAATTTGCCGTCGAAGGCCTGGGCGTGGAACACATCGTCGTCTTCGGCCATGCCCACTGCGCGGGTATTCAGGCGATGATCAACACCGAAGAAGGCGGACCAAAGGGCGGCACCTTTGTCACCTCGTGGACCTCCATCGCCGCCAAGGCCTACGAACGCGCGCGGCTCGCCAAGCCAGACGCGAAGGGCAAAGAACTGGCCCGGTGCTGCGAAAAGCACGCGGTGTTGGTGTCGTTGGAAAATCTGCAAACCTTCCCCTTCATCAAAGAGCGCATGGCGGCGGGTAAGCTGGAAATCCACGGCTGGTATCTGGATATCGCCGAGGGCAACCTGTCGGCCTACGACCCAGGCACAGAAAGCTTTAAGCCGCTGGACTAGGTCACGTCTCTGCCGCCAGCACCGCTTTTAGGCCGGATTTGTAGTCGGGGTAGGCGAGCGTCACGCCCAGTTCGTCCTTGATTTTGTCGTTCATCACCAAACGATTGTCGGCCCAGAAGCTTTGCGCCAGGGACGACATGGATTTCACTGCCTCGTCAAAGGGCACCTCGTCCGGCACCTCCGCGCCCAGAAGCTCGCACGCATATTTAATCACGTCGCTCGGCTGCGCCGGTTCGTCGTCGCACACGTTGTAAACGCCGCCTGGATTGGGCATAGCCATGGAGGCGCGCAAAACATTTGCGATGTCCGCCACATGGATGCGTGAAAACAAATGGCCGGGCTGGGAGATGCGCAGCACTTTTCCGGCGCGCACCTTATCCAAGGGACTACGCCCCGGACCATAGATTCCCGCCAGCCGAAACACATGCAGGTTCAAGCTGCTGCGCACGTTTAAATTTTGCCAGCGCGTTTCGGCCAGGCCGCGAAAGCGCGAGCGTTCTTGGGTCGGGATCAGGCGCGACGTCTCGTTCACCGGCTTGCCGCCGGTATCGCCGTACACACCGACCGTGGACAGGTAACCCAGCCACTCGACCTTTGAAGCAAAACGCGCCAAGTCGGCACCGTGCGCATCCAGCACCGGACAGCCCGCACCGTCGGGCGGCACGGAAATCAGCACGTGGGTGACGGTGGCAAAGGCCGTGTCGAAATCTTGCAGCGGCGTGTCTCTATTAAAGGGCAGGCTCGCCACGCCCGGAAGCGCCTGGGTTTTGTCGCCGGGGCGATGGGTGCCGCTCACCTGCCAGCCTTCGGCCAACAACTCACGGGCCAGCCACGTGGCCGAATAGCCGAGGCCAAAACAAAACAGGTGGGGTTTGGATATGGTCATGTGTGCCGCACTTGATTTTTAAGGGTGAGACGGCGAATGTAGCCGCCATGATACGTTTTATACAAGTCGCCATGCTGGGCTTTGTGCTGAGCGGCAATGCGCTGGCCCAGCAAGCGCCCGGAAGCAACGACCAGTGGCATGCCCGCGAGGCCGCGCATTATAGCGCCTGCATGGCTCAGACTCGCACCAATCCCGAAGCCGCCTTCGACGATGCGGTGGCATGGCAAGGCTTAGGCGGCGGAGCCCCGGCCAGCCATTGCCGGGCGGCGGCATTGATGGGCATCGGCCACTACCTGGAAGCCGCGCAAGGGCTGGAAAATCTAGCCATCGAGTCCAAGGCCCAGCCCGATTTCAAGGCCCGCCTGTTGGTGCAAAGCGCCAAAGCATGGATTGCCGCCGAAGACCCGGCCAAAGCCCGCGAGATCGCCAACAGCGCGCTCCTCCTTGTGCCGGACGATCCGGAGGCGCTGATCGCACGCGCCCTGGCGTTGGAAGCGCTGGGTGAGTTTTGGGGCATGGCGGACGACCTCAATACCGTTTTATCCGCACATCCAACGCACGTCGAAGCCCTGGTGCTGCGCGGCGCGGCCTATCGCCAATTGGACACCCTGGACCTAGCCTTAGACGACCTCAACCGCGCTTTGGCCTTGGACCCGACACACGCCGAAGGCCTGTTGGAACGCGGCACCGTTTACCGCTTACAGGGCGAAAAAGTCGCCGCGCGCGCCGACTGGCGGAAACTGATCGCAAGCCATCCCAAAAGTGCCCCCGCTCAAAAAGCCGCCATTGATCTGTACAGCCTGGATTCGGGCGTGGACTAAAAACTGGCGACATACGGTTTAGCTCCCTATATTCGTTTTACCTGATTCAAACCGTGGAACCCGCTTATGACCGACACCTCGCCCGCCCAACACGGCCCTAGCCACCGTCCGGCCCATGAAATCGGCTGCGGCGCCATCGTCATCCGAGGCACTGAGGACGGCCATACGGTGTGCCTGAAATTGGACCGCATCGGCAAGGAATACATCCACCACTATGTGATCGAGTTGGACCCGCGCGCCGAGGGCGAGATGAAGCTGGTCTACGTCGATCCGGACGACAACCTGTTCGATTGCTTCGCCACCTTGGATCTAGACCTCGGCCCCGCCACCGACGGCACGCCAGAGGTCGGCCACGCATTTGAAAACAAGGACGGCCACTTTATTAAGGTGATGGACGACCCCAAATCGCAAAAAATGTTCGGCTTTGTCGAACCGGCCACCGGGCTGGTCCGCCTGCGTCAGGAACGCAAATTAAAATGCGTGCACAAAGATTGGATCGCACGCGCCCAGCTCAAAGACGAGGTGCTGGAACTGGCTCACCTTCTTGAACGCTTCGCCGCCAAACTCTGATGAGCGCGCCCGGCGCCCAGCCCTGCCCCCTGTGCGGTGGCTTGGAAATTGTCGCGTACCATTCAGATAAGGTGCGCGACTATGTGCACTGTAAAACCTGCGCCTTGGTGTTCGTCCCCAATAGCCAACATATGTCGGCGGCGGATGAAAAGGCCTATTATGATCTGCATGAAAATCACCCAAACGATTTAGGCTACCAGCGGTTTCTGGGGCGGCTGTTTTCGCCGCTGAGCGAACGCCTGACCGCCAATGCGCGGGGGCTTGATTTTGGCTGCGGTCCCAGTCCCGTCCTGGCGCATATGTTTGAACGCGCCGGGTATTCGATGGCCCTGTATGATCCCTACTACGCCCCCGACACGTCCGTCTTGGATGCATCCTATGACTTCATAACGTTAAGCGAAGTGGCGGAGCATATGGCCGCACCGGGCCGGGAATTGGATGGCTTGTGGGCCTGTCTTCCCGTTGGCGGGTGGTTGGGCATTATGACCAAACGGGTACGTTCACCCGAAGCATTCAAGACCTGGCACTACATCACCGAGCCCACCCACGTCAGCTTTTTTTCAGACGCCACGTTTGCGTGGTTGGTCGCGCACTGGACGGCACAGGGAACAATCGCCACCTTGGTGACCCAAGGCAGCGACGTGGTGCTGTTCCAAAAAGGCTAGGCCTTATTGTTTTTGAGCTTCACTGTTTCAGGGCTTCAACGTCGAGCACCAACGTCACGTCGTCTCCGATAATGGGTAGGCCGTAATTGATGCCAAAGTCGGACCGCTTGATCGTGCCCCGGGCCGACCAAGCGGCGATGGGGGATTTGTTAAAGGGGTGTGCGCCGACTTTGATGGTGCGTGTGTCCAGGGTAACGGACTTGGTGACGCCGACCATGGTCAAATCGCCGGTGACTTTTGCCATGCCGTCTGCACCGGGTTCGATCTTGGTCGAAACAAACGTGATCTCGGGAAATTCAGCGGTGTTGAAGAAGTCCGGCGAACTCAGGTGGGCGTCGCGCTTGGCATGATTTGTGTTCAGGGACGTCGCATCAATCTTCACCGTGACCTTACTGGCCGACGGATTAGCGGCATCATATTCGATGGTGCCGTCTACATCGTCAAACCGTCCATGCATAATCGAAAAGCCGAGGTGACTGATCTCAAAACCGGCATAATAGTGCCGCCCCCCGGTGTCGAGAGCGTACACGTCCGCGGCTGCTGCGGGCAGGGCCGAACTGATAACTAGGAAAGCGCCGAGGAAATAAGAAGCAATACGGTTCACGGGAAGATCCTCCATATTTGGTTGCCTTAATAGCCCCCTTCAAGGGCAGATGAACTCGATACGTACCAAGCCGCAGCAAGGGCGGGCGTAACGAGAAGACTCGCACTTAAAACGAGAATCATCGGCCTGACAAGGGCGGATCGCAGGCCGTCTGCGGGCAGCCACCGAAAAGCCAGCCGGTCGGCGAAAAATGCGGGCAATAGCAACGCCAAAGCCCAAGCCGGAACCTTGGTGAAAAAGACCGTCTGTGCCGCCAGCGCCGCCAAAATAACGACCGGCACCAACCGCGCCGACGCGCTTAGCCCAACCCGCCGCCTGGGCCAGTTCAAGATCAACACCCCACCCAGCGCCGCCCCCAAGGCGGCGGCGTTTTGCGCTATGGACGCCGACGCGCCTAAAAAGGCCAAAACGGCAAAACTTAAACACACCACCAACAGCGCCACGGCGGGGTCGTTGGCATCTTTCGGCGGGCGCAGGGTCGCAAACAGGGCTAAGGCCGCGCCCGCAATAATCGACAGTGCAAACAGGTGATCGTTGGTCGGTGCCGCCGCCAGTTTGCGCCAACCAATCCACACCGTAGCAACACAAACGAGGCCCAGCGCCAACGCAAACTGCCGGGCGAAACGGGTTCGCCAGTGCTCAATGCTCAGCCCCAACACGGCGGCTAGGGCTGCAATGTAGGCTATTTTTTGCCCCGATGTGTTCGCTGGAAAGGGCGGCAACCCAAAGGTAATTCCATACGCCACTAAAAAACTCAATGCCACCGCCAGCCCCGCATAGCGCGCGGTGGAGGCCTTTGATACTCCGACCGCTGCCGCCATGCACAGGGCCAAAATAAAGGGCAGAACGCAGCTTTGAATGGCCGGGTTCGCAAAAAGATCGGTCATGGCTCACGGTTCCGTTTTTGCCAGAAATTAAAGTTGGCCCTCTAACCAACGCGGTCTTTGGGGAAGGTCACGGTGACCTGGGTGCCCCGACTTTTTTCGCTTTCCACCACAAACGTGCCGTTATGTATCTCCATCAGTCCCTTGGTCAGGGGCAGGCCTAAGCCGGTGCCTTCGTGCTTACGGTCCAGGCCTGAATCGACCTGACCAAAGGTGGTGAGCGCCATCGCAAGTTCGTCGTCATCCATGCCGATGCCCGTATCGCTAACCGTGACGAAAAGTGAGCCATCATCGTTCAGACCCGATGTGACGGAGACCTCACCGCCCTTAAGCGTAAACTTAACCGCGTTGCTGAGCATGTTGAGCAAGACTTGCTTGACCCGCCGTTCGTCCACGTAAATCAGCGGCAGCCCCTCATCAACGGCGGTGATGATGCGCACTTGGCCTTGGTCCGCCCGAGGTTTGATAATGCGCACAGAGGAATCGACAATCCTTGAGAGGCTGACTTTGCTTTCCTGTAAACCCAAAGCGCCCGCCTCAATCGCAGAGACATCGAGAATGTCATTGATAAGGTCCAGCAGATGCTGACCGGAGTTCAAAATGTCGGCTAAGTACTCGAGGTATTTAATATTGCCGACGGGGCCGAAAATTTCTTCCTGCATGGCGCTGGAAAAGCCGATGATGGCGTTCAGTGGCGTGCGCAACTCGTGGCTCATGTTGGCCATTAGGTCCGACTTGGCCCGGCTGGCGATTTCGGCCTGTTTCTTCGCTTCAATCATTTCGCGTTCCGCGTCTTTGCGCAGGGTAATGTTTTCGTGAGCCGCGGAATAATGGGTGATGATGCCATCTTGTGAACGGATGGGTGCAATGGTGACGTCGGCCCAGAACGTATCGCCGTTTTTACAGCGGTCCTCCAGTTCGTGTTGCCAGACCTGTCCCAACCCGATGGTGTGCCACAAATTATCGTAAACGGAACGCGGCGTGTTCTCGGACTTTATGATGCGCGGCGTCTGTCCGATGACCTCTTCGGGCGAAAAGCCCGTGACCTTAAAAAATTTAGCGTTCGCATACTCAATGACGCCTTGGGTGTCGGTGAGGAGCATCATGTGGGGGCTTTGTTCAACCGCTTGGGACAGCTTGTGCAGCTCTACTGTGACCTGGCAGCGATCACTAATATCGCGAATAATGCTGGTGGCGAACGCCTCATCGCCGACCTTCCAGGTCGACAACGTCAGCTCAACAGGACATTCGGTTCCATCTTTCCGCAAGGCCTCAATTTCGACGGTGGTGCCTTCAAGATGGCGTTCACCGCCCGCCATAACCCGCTCAAACCCAACCGAGTGAGCGTTCTTATGGCGGTCGGGGATAAGGATGGTTATTGGCTGACCGATGGCTTCTGAGGCTGCATAGCCAAAAAGACGCTGCGCACCGCGGTTCCAATGAATGATTAAGCCGTTCTTGTCGGCCGTGATGATGGCGTCAGTGGCGCTCTCGGAAACGGCGCGAAAACGGGCTTCGCTGATTTTCAGTTCCGCAACCCGGAGGCTGATTTCGTCTTCAAGGCTTGCGTGCAGCTTCGCCTCTATATGATTGCGCGACGCCAGCAAGAACGCCGTTATCCAAATGGCGAACAAGGCCAGTCCACGGTTGGCAAGCACCACTTCGAACACGCCGCCATGTGGAGATAAAAAATACCCGGCAATGGTCAACACCGAACCACATACGGCCAGCAGATAAATATACTTGGTATGCGGAAACCTGAGGCCCATGAGAACGAGCGCCACATAAGGCACGCCCCCCGCAACGCCGAGGGGTAGGGCCGTATCGACGGCAAAAATCACCCCCGCCAGAAGTGCCGCTAAGACGCTCTCACGCAGTATGGCCGACGTGCGCCGCTGCGCACCCGCCACGTCAACTTCGACGTTTTGGTTCGACTTCATAACAAGCTATTTCCCCCATATGCCCGGCTCCCCACCAGCATCCCCCGCCACGGCCCGTTCGTCAATATTACTTGTGATAATTCTAATATTCACTCCGCGCCACATAAACGGTCTGGGTAAAGTTCCGGTCTTGCAGCGGATTGTGAAAGGTCACCCGTTCGGCCTGGGCTTGTGCGAAGACTTCCGCCAACCGGGCCGTAAACGCGTCGTCCGGAAGTTCATTAGACCACAGCCCGAACACGCCGCCCGGACGCAGGTGGGCGGTGAGCTTTTTCAGGCCCGCAGGTTCATAAAAAGCGGCATTCTTTGGGTCCAGCCAGAACTCCGGCGAATGGTCGATATCGACCAAAATGGCGTCGAACTTCCGGGCTGGCGCGTCTGCATCAAAGCCATCCCCGGACGCGGCCAGGGCGAAAAAGTCCCCCAACACAAAGCGACAGCGTGGATCATTGCTAAGCCCCGGCCCCAACGGCAAGAGCCCTGTTTGGTGCCAATCGATGACCGCTTCCAGCGCATCAACAACCAGCAGCGATTTGACGCAGGTGTGGTCCAGAACCGCCCGGGCCGTATAGCCAAGCCCTAGCCCGCCGACCACCACGTCGAGGTTGTCGCCGGTCAAATCCGCCAGACCTAAATTCGCCAGGGCAATTTCCGACGCGGTGAACAGGTCGGCCATCAGGTACTCTTCGCCGAGCTTGATCTCGATGACGTCGACCCCCAGCGCGTGCTCGCGGCGTCGGCGCAGGCTCAACTCGCCGATGGGTGTCTCGCGGAAATCCAGCTCTTCGAAAAATACGCTCATGTGCGGCCCTTTTTTTGCGCTTTTACATCGGCGTCAAAACCAATGGTCCGGTTCACGATGTATAACGGGCGGCCCTTGGAATCCCGGTAAATGCGCCCGATGTATTCCCCCAGCACGCCGGTGGAAATCAACTGCACCCCGCCAAAAAACAACACCACCACCATAAGCGACGCGTAGCCCGGAACATCGATGCCGTAAATCAGCGTGCGCACAATTAAAAGCAGGGCGTATATAAGCGCCAAAAAGGCCGCCGTTGCCCCCACCCAGGTCCACACCCGAAGCGGCACCGTGCTAAACGAAAAAATACCGTCCAGGGCGAATTTAAACAGCGACCAGAACGGCCATTTGGTTTCACCCGCCGGGCGTTCGGGGCGGTCAAAAGGCACACCCACCTGTTTAAAGCCAACCCACGCGAACATCCCCTTCATAAAGCGTGAATGTTCGGGGAGGCGCAAAAGGGCATCCACCGCCACCCGGTCCATCAGACGGAAATCTCCGGCGTCGGGCGGAATGTGGGTATCGCTCAGATGGTTGAACAGGGCATAGAATTTCTGCGCCATGAAGCGTTTGAAAAAGCCGTCCTGGTCGCGTGATCGCCGCGCGCCGTACACCACCTGAAAGCCTGTTTTCCAGGTGCTGACAAAGTCGCGGATCAGTTCCGGCGGGTCTTGCAAGTCCGCGTCCATGACCACCACCGCCTCCCCGCGGGCGTGTTCAATGCCCGACGTCAGCGCCGCTTCCTTGCCAAAGCTGCGGGACAAATCGACGATGCAAATGGCCGGGGTTTGCGCATGCAATGCCATCAGCAGTGGCAACGTTTCGTCCGTGCTGCCATCATTCACGCAGATGATCTCATAGGGGTCACCAATGTCGTCCAGAACCGGCAGGAGGCGTGCGAACAGAAGCTTGATCATGTCCTGCTCGTTGCGCATGGGGATGACGACGGACAGGACCGGGGGGGCGGATTTAGTTTTGGCCATACCTGGGATAATCCTCAACAATTCTGACGTTCGTTGGCAGTTCGCCCAACAGGCTAAAGCCACCGCGTAAATCTTTCACCCGTGCGAACTGAGCCCCCGCGCGTTCGACCGCATACAAAATCGGCGCGTCCACAAGACTGTCGCAGGTCCAGCGCGTAAAGCCGATAAAAAAGTGCGCATCGGACACATTTTTCACTATCTTGAACCGCGCGGGCAAAAACCGTGCGGCGCTGTCGGTGGGTCCGCAGACGTACACGGGAACTTCGCCCGTTTTCGGCACCACGCGTGCCGAGCGCAACCACCGGGCGGCTTCCCGGTAGGAGGTCGCCCAATAGTCCAATTCATAGCGCCCCTGAGCACCTTGAGCGCCACCGGCCAAACGATTGTAATAGGTGTAAGCATAGGGGTGAAGCTGCACCATGGCTGTGACCGGCAACACCAGCCCGGCGGCAACGGCCAGTCCAGCTAGGACCCCCAGAACGCGCTGCTTGGTCCCCAGCCACGCCAGCGCCGCCGCTGTCTCAACCCCCAACAGCACGGCCAGCGGCGGCAATACGAAGATAAAATGACGCAGGGCATCATAGTGGGCGGAGTGAACCGACATGGCGAACAGGGGCGGAAAAAAGATCCCCAGCGCCAACGCCGACAGCCCAAAAACAACCAAGCGATCCCCAAGACCATATGCCCGCACGAAGCGCGCCATGGCCAGCGGCAGCGCCACGAAGACCAGCACCAATATCACGTCCGGTAGCTTGACGGCGAAGTAACCCGGCACGTAGGCCAGCGGCAGGTCGAGGGAATTGACCTCTGCCCCTTGGAACAAGACGTCCACGTCGAACTTGAACTTGGCGGTGTCCAGCAAAGCCAACACGGCTTTGTCGAACATGAACGGCCACGCGGACGGCCAGAGGGCGAACGTCAGCACGAAACTAACGCCCGAGGCGATGGCCACCGCCCGCGCGCTTTCCCGGACCGACGACGGCGTGCGATCATCGCGCCACAGAAAGTGCATAGCGAGCAGTACGCCTAAGTACGCAACCAGCACGGCGCCCCCAATGCGCACCCCCATGGTGGCCCCCAACGCTAAGCCTAAGCCCAACGCGGTCTTATCGCTCACCTGGGGAAAGTCGGCCAGCGCGCGCATGGCGAAGTACAGGGTCCAAATGGTGGCCGCGGCGAAGGGAATGTCTTTGGCATTGATGAACATGTGCCCGGTGTAGGTGGGCATCGCCAGCACGATGGCCAGGGCCCAAAACCCGGCCGCCGCACCGCCTAAAGCCCGCGCCATCGCCCACACGCCTAAGGCCCCCAACGCGCCTGTCATCGCCACCAAAAGGTGGCGCGTGTGAAAGGGTTCCAGCGGCGACACCATTGACGCCAGCGCCGCCAAGCCGTCGAACAGCCCGCCATAATTTTGGAGGTTGCGAAAATCATCAACGCGGCCATCCGCCCCGCCGGACAAGATGTAGTCGACAATCAAGGTGCCGTACTGCTCGCCGAACGGATCATCCCAGGCGAGGCCATAATCTTGAAAGGTGAACACGATCACGCCCGTCAGAGCCGCGAAGACCAGGGCCGACAGTTGGTCGAACGGAGCCGCCGTCTTAAATGTCATCCAAAAACGCTGCACTTATTTTGCCCCCGCCTCATGCTTAGCGCTTAGATTAGCACATGTTTTCAAAAGTGGCCGCTGGACACCGCGTAGAGTAAACTCCGCCCATGGACATTAAAGAACAAGACCTGCTGGGCGATGCGGTTAACCAACATTGGTATTACGTCAGCAAAGCCGCCGCCCTTTCGCATGTCCTTAAGGGGGAGACGTTCAGCCGAATTTTGGACGTGGGTGCGGGGTCGGGATTTTTCAGCCGCCACCTTCTATCGACGACGGACGCCCGCGAAGGCCTCTGTGTGGACCCGCATTACGACACCGAATGGGATGAAAGCATCGGCGACAAGTCGCTCCGCTTTCGCCACAGCGCCCAAGACTACGATGCCGATCTGGTGTTGCTGATGGACGTTTTGGAACACGTGGACGACGATGTGGCCTTGTTGAGCCAGTATACCGAAACGCTCAAGCCTGGGGCCAAGGTCGTTATCACCGTACCCGCCTTTCCCTTTTTGTGGAGCGGACACGACGTATTTCTGGAACACCGCCGCCGCTATACACTGCAAACCCTGCGCCCGGTTGTGGAGAAATCGGGCTTAAAAATTTCCAGCCTGTCTTACGGGTTCGGGCTGCTGTTTCCCTTGGCCGCAATGGTGCGCTTGGCGGGGCGGTTAAAGGGTGCCGACACGCAACCGCGCAGCGACCTCAAGGTCCACCACCCGTGGGTCAACGCCGCCCTAAAAAGCGTGTGCACGCTGGAGCGGCCCTTTATGACCGCCAACACGGTGATGGGCCTCAGCGTGTTCTGCCTCGCCGAAAAAGCTTAAGCCCCAAATTCCCAAATATGGCCCTGGCCTACCACCCCAATAAGAGGCTGGGCAGGTAGAGAACGATACCGGGGAACGCGATCAAGCCCGCAATGGTCAGAGCATCGGCAACGAAGAACGGCGATGCGCCCTTAAACACGTCTTGGACGGAAATGTCGGGGCGCACGCCCGCCACCACAAAACAATTGAGGCCAATGGGCGGCGTAATCAGGCACAACTCCGCCATCTTGACGACAATGATGCCAAACCAAATGGCGCACGCCGTATCGTTCATGCCAAAGGCACTGTCGGCAGCGGATACGCCTTCGCCGCCGTTCAAGGCGATGACCGCGGGGAACACCACCGGCAAGGTCAACAGCAGCATGCCGATGGCATCCATGAACATGCCCAGCACCGCATAGGCCATGAGAATCAGCAGCAGTGTCAGCATGGGGCTTTGTTCCAGCCCACCAACCCACTCGGAAAAGACACCGGGCAAATCGGCGAAGCCTAAGAACCTCACATAGATGAGCACGCCCCAAATGATGGTGAAAATCATCACCGACAGTTTGGCCGTTTCCAGCAGTGCGGATCTCAATTGGGTCCACCGCATGCCTTTGATCAAAGCCATGATGAACACCACGAACGCACCCAATGCACCGCCTTCGGTGGGAGTCCCAATGGCATCACCGCCGAACGGGTTATAGATAAAGATGATAATGATAAAAACGACGAACACGATGGGCAACGCGCCGGGCAGGGACTGAAAGCGTTCTGTCCATGTAAAACCCGTGACGGGCGGCCCTAAATTTTTAAACATCAACGCCATGCCAACGACCATACTGCCATAAATGACGGCCGAAAATGCCCCCGGCAAAAAACCAGCCAGCAACAGCGCACCAACGTTTTGTTCAACGATGATGGCATAAATGACCAAAATGGCGGACGGCGGAATCAAGGATGCCAACGTCCCGGCGGCGGCGACCACCCCCGCGGCGAAGCGTCTGTCGTATCCGACTTTAAGCATTTCGGGAATCGCGATGCGGGCAAACACAGCCGACGTGGCGATCGAGGCCCCAGACACGGCGGCAAAGCCCGCCGTGGCAAACACCGTAGCCACACCAAGCCCGCCGGGAAGCCAGCCCACCCACCGTTTGGCGGCTTCAAATAGGGCTTTGGTCAGGCCCGCGTAATAGGCCAGGTAACCGATCAGGATAAACGTCGGAATCAAGGACAAGGCTTGCGACGAAACCTTGGAATGGGGGACTTGTCCCGCGGTTTTGACCGCGACCGTGATGGCCCAACCAAAACGATCCGGGTTGTAGCCGGACTTGGCCCAGAAAATCCACACCAGCCCAAAGAGGCCCGCCATCGCGGCGGCAAACGCAACGCGCACGCCGATCAGAACCAGTAACAACATAAGCCCCGAAACGATCAGCCCGATATCAATGGAGTCCATATTTTAAGTCCCCCCGATTTCAGTTTCGGCATCGGAGACGGCGGCCGCTTCATTGGCGGCCACGGTCGCGGCGTCTTCGAGCAACGGGACGGCAATGGGCGTGCTGGTGCCACTGATCAGGGCCCGCCCATAGCCCCAAAGCTGCAACGTGAGTCTCAGACCCAGGACCGTAAAGGCCACGGGGACAAGCAGTTTTGCCGGCCACAGGGGCAGGCGGATATCAAGGCTGGAATCGCGACTCCACAGCGGTGCGGCGAAATCGAACGAACGCCCAAAGTGCGCCCAGCCGCCCCAGACCAGCAGCACGACCAGAAGCAGCATCAATAATGTGGAAACAAATTCCATCGCCCATAGGGGCCGACCGCTTAAGCGGCCAATGAGCATATCCATACGAATATGCCCACCTAATCGTTGGCAATATGAAACACCGATGAAGGCGATCAACGGCATGGCCTGTTCGATCCAATCGACATAGCCGGGAAGCGGGGCATTGAAGAGGTTCCGCCCGCCAACACTAATAACCGCGAGGATCATCAAAGAGAAAACGGTCCAGCCACCCATGAGCGCAAGCCAGCCCTCTAACCGGAACAACCGCTGGTCCAGTCGACTTAATAGACTTGTGTCTTCCAGTACGGATGAATATCCCGCCATCTCGACCTATCCCCAAATAAGCTGATGTCACCTTACCGAAGTAAGATGACATCAACTCGCAACCTGTCAATTCGCGACGGTTTTAACGGCTAAGTCATACAGTTCCTGCGCCGGAAGACCGCGGGCCGTATTGTCGGCAATCCATGCTTTTGCCGCAGGACCGGCGACCGCATCCCGGAACGCTTTCAAGGCGGCATCGTCATAGGTGATCCGTTCGATGCCTTTCTCGTCCAGCAACGGCCCCCATTTGGACATGGTCTTTTCGTTGTAGTACGAAACATAATAATCCAACGCTTCGTTGACGGAACCCAGCAACGCGTCACGTTCAGTGCTTGAGAGTGCGTTCAGCGCATCGGTGTTAACCACAACCGGGCAGTTCACGGTGCCGGGGTTGAGGTTGGTGGTCCACCACTTGGCGTTTTCCACCGTACCAAACGACATGTGCGCATGCGGAGCAAACGCAGCCGCCTTGATGACGCCGCTGTCCATGGCTTGACGCACTTCGGTGGCCGACATGGATGTCGGAACGGCGTCCACAGCCGTCATAGCACGGCCGATACCGCCCGTTGCACGCACTGTCAGGCCGTTATAGTCGGCCAGGGTTTTCGGCGCAGCACCGACCCCCACAATATTATATTGAGGCAGCGGAGACGGCATCAATAACGTTGCATTCCAGCGCGCCAAGTCCTTTTTCACCGCCGGATGGCTGTAAATGACCTTGGAGACGGCGACTTCTTGTTCCAGAGATGAAACGCCTAAGAACGGGAGTTCCAGTACGGTGATGGACGGGTTTTTATCGGCGTGATAGCCCGCGCAAAATTGCGCCATCTCAAACGCACCAATCGAAATTCCATCAAGGTTTTCTTTGTTTTTGGACAAGCCGCCGTAGGAAATATTCAGGGTGAAAGCACCGCCGGTTTTGGCCTTCAGCAATTCAGCAAGTTTTTCCACGTGTTCGGTAAAGGCGCGGCGTTTACCCCACAGCGATACATTCCATTCGGTCGCCATGGCTTCGGCGGAAAACGTCAAAATAATCGCCGTAGCAATCGTTGTGGTCACGAACTTAGATTTCATTGGAACCTCCCGTTTAGATCAATAGATATATATAGATGAGGGGCGCCGGAAGGCCTATGAAAGAATTTTTACGGTTAGGGAAAAAGTTGCGGAGGGGATGAAACTCATTTTTTACATATCGATTGGCTTGCAAAAATGCATACCCGTATATACAGTCTGCGCAGGTTAGGGCCTGCCCACGAGAAAAAACACGTACTGCCGGGCAGAGGGGAAGGGGAAAGCGCACGCACATGACCCGTTTTGGTCGCCCAGTTTGTAAAACGCAGATCACGCGCCGCGCCTTTATGGCGTGGCTGGCGATCTTCGCCCTGTTCGTACAGGCGTTAGCACCGCTGTCGGCGGCGCAGGCGTTTGATGCAACAGCGGACGGTGAATTTCTGGTCATCTGTACCATGAGCGGCGTTAAAACGGTTGCCGTCGGTCAGGATGACCAGCCCATTGATCCTGGAACGGTCATCTCTTGTCCGTTTTGCGTGGTACACGCCGCGGGCGTGGTTCTTCCCCCACAGCCTCTAGCTTTTTCCGCCTATGAAGCCCCGACGAAGCCCGTCTTCGTCCTGCCGCGCGCGGATACTCACGCCAGCCTTTGGCGTACCCAGCCGCGCCCGCCGCGCGGCCCTCCCCGCACGGCCTAAAAATTCACCGCGCGTAGACCGCTAAACCTCAGCCCTTTCGGATGCTGAGGAGATGTGCGCGCGGGCCATCACAACATCCAATACCAATCCTAAAAAGGGACGCTCCTAACACCAAGGGGGCGCGTACAATCCATATGTCTATTTACGCCAAAAACCTGAGCCGCGCGCTGAGCGCCACCTTGTTATCGACCACCGCAATCGTCGCCAGCCACCAAGCCCTTGCCGCAGACACCACGATCCTTGAAGGCATCGTCGTCGAGGGGCAAAGCCTGCCGTCCATCATCACCACCGACGTCGGTCGCCTCGACATGACGCCCATGGTCGACGGCGGCACCTTCTTGAAAACCATCCCCGGCGTAGACGCCGTACGCATGGGTGGCCACGGCTTAGACCCGGTTATTCGCGGCCAACAGCAAGAACAACTCAACATCATCAGCGATGGTGCGTTCGTCTATGGCGGTTGCCCCAACCGCATGGACCCGCCCGCGGCCCTCACCGCCATCGAGACCTATGACAGCGTCACCGTTGAAAAAGGCTTTCAAAGTGTGCGCCACGGCCCCGGCGGCACCGGCGGCACGGTGATTTTAACGCGCAACCCACCAGCCCTGGACGACGCGAACCCGTATCAGATCAAAGCAGGTATGGGCGCGAACTCCAACGGCAACGGCATGAGCGCCAATTTGAACATGGCCGCCAAAGTCGGCACCGGGTTCGTCCGCGCCCTGGGCACCAAAAGCAGCGCTGGCGACTATTCAGACGGCAATAACGTCGCCGTGCGCAGTGCCTTCAAACAATGGTCGGGCGGCATGGAAGTCGGCTTTACCCCCAACAGCGGCACCGAGCTGTCGGTCAGCGCCGAGCGCGACCGCACCACCGACGTGTTGTTTGCCGGTGCCGGCATGGATTCTCCCTACGGCGTTACCGACGTGGTGCGCTTGAAATTATCCAAGGACCTGGAAGGCTCTACCGTCAGTGCTGTGCGTTTCAACGCTTACGATTCGCGCGTCAATCACCTCATGGATAACTACTCCCTGCGTGACGTCGGAGCCATGTGGATGAAAACGCCAACATCGTCCGACACCACCGGCTTTAAATTGGAAGCCGACGTCAACGCGGGCGATATGCCGGTCTTGTTGGGCGTCGATTATAAGAACCTTGACCGTGATGCTCTTCGCTATGGCGGCATGAACGTGGCGGCGCTCAACACCATTCAGTCTTATGTCTGGCCGGGAATTGAAAGCCGAGAAATCGGCGTGTTCGGTGAAACCACCCTGGACCTGGACGCCGAGCGTTCGGTCAAATTCGGGCTGCGTTATGACAACGTGCATGTGACCGCAAGCAAGGCCGACAATCTGGCGACCTACGCTGGCGCGAACACACGCTCGGCGAACCAACTGTACACGCTGTATTACGGCACTGGCTTTTCAACCGTTACTGAAAACAACGTCAGCGGCCTGATGCGTTATGAACACAAGCTCGACAAAGACACCACCACGTATCTGACGGCAAGCCGTTCGATCAGGACCGCCAACACCACCGAACGCGCCATGGCCGGCGACATGGGCGCTGCGGCTTCTCGCTGGGTGGGCAACCCCAACATCAAGCCCGAGCAGCACTACCAGTTGGACGCCGGTGTGGACACGACGGTAGCAGGTTGGGGCGTTTCGGCCTCGGCTTACTATGACCGCGTGCAAGACTTCATCTTCCGCGACCGCGCGCGGGGGCAAACCGGCATCTTGCTTAGCGATAACGCAACGGTCTATCGCAACATCGACGCCACCTTGATGGGGCTGGACTTAACCGCGCAGCACACATTTGCCAACAAGGTATCGATGAACGGTTCGCTCAGTTACGTCCGCGGTCAGAACGAAGATAGCAATCGTGCCTTGCCGCAGATTTCACCGTTGAAGTTGGGTATGGACGTTTCTTATCCCATGGGCGAGTGGTTGTTGGGTACGCGCATGAACGCCGCTATGAAGCAGACCCGTGTGGACTCTGACACCGCCACCGGCAGTGGCCTGGACGTGGGCAAGACCAGCGGTTATTTAACGGCTGACGTTTATACCTCTCGGGCCATCGGCGATAACGTTGAACTGGGCATGGGCGTGACCAACCTCTTTGACAAGACTTATGCCAATCACCTGAACAAGAGCAACACGGCCGACACCACCGTCACCCAGGTGAACGAACCGGGTCGTTCGCTCTACCTGCGTGTCACGGGCACGTTCTAAGCATGAGCCGGGGCCGCGCACCCGTTGCGCGCGGCCCCGGCTTTTTTTCATTTAAGGAAAACCATGTCCACCGCGTTCGCGTCGCCCCGTAAATCCATCATCGCCTATGGCGTCCCCGCCCTGGTGGCGGTGGCGGTACATGGCGCGGTGGCGGCGGGACTGTGGGCGAGCAACGGTGCCGAAGGGCAAGCGCCCAAAATTCTCAACAGTTTCGAAGTGGTGGAATTGGCATCCAGCGCGGCGGTGGTAGACCCCCTGCCGCCTGAACCTGAGCCGGAGCCGGAACCCGAGGTGACGCCACAAGCCGAACCGGAACCGATCGCGGCGCCCGTGCCAACACCCGAACCGGCACCGCTTCCGAAGCCAAAGCCTAAAGCTAAACCTAAGCCAAAAGCTAAACCTAAACCCGTGGCAAAGCCCAAGCCCGAGCCGAAACCCAAAGCGGCTTTGGTACGCCCGGCCGAGGCTCAGGCCCCGGCGCTGGCCTACGTGGCCCCCAGCCAACATGCGGCGTACCTCAACAATCCCAAGCCCTCTTACCCGTCCATGGCGCGCAAGCGCGGCATGGAAGGCCGGGTGGTGCTGCGCGTCCAGGTTCGTCGCGACGGCACGGTCGGGTCCGTGAGCGTGGAACAAAGCACCGGCTATGCCATGCTGGACCGCGCCGCCCGGACGGCGGTTTTGCGTTGGCGCTTTGCACCGGCAACACGCGGCAACGCACCGGTTGAGGGCGAAGTTTTGGTGCCGTTCGATTTCCGCCTGAAGACGGGCTGATATGCAGACAAAAAGGATACACGCGACATGGAACTCATGACCTGGTGGGGCGATGCCGACGCAATTGTGCGCGGCGTTTTTATCATCCTCATCGCGCTCTCGCTGATCAGCTGGACCATCATGGTCTACAAGGGCCAACAACTTCTGGCGGTCTATCGCGGCGAACGCGCCCTGGTTGGCGGCGGCAGGGCCGCGCGGGCTGACTTGCCATCCGCGCATGTGGCGGCGGGGCTTAGGGGCATTGACGTTGCGAACCGTGAAGCGATGGCTCATGCGTTGCTGCGCGAGAGCCGCCTTGATTTGGAAAGCGGACTGACGCCGCTGGCGACCATTGGTAACACGGCGCCGTTCATCGGCCTGTTCGGCACCGTATGGGGCATCATGCACGCACTGCAAGGCTTAAGCGGCGCCGAGGCGCTGAGCATGGACTTGGTTGCCGGACCCGTCGCCGAAGCCCTCGTCGCCACGGCCGCAGGCCTGTTCACCGCCATTCCGGCGGTGGTCGGTTATAACCTGTTGCTGCGTCAATTGCGCCGCGTGTTCGGGGCGGCGGACGGCAATACGATGCGCATTCTCGCCACCCAAGCGGTCAAGGCCTGAGCTATGGCGGGTGGAATTTCAGACGGTGATCCCGATCAGCCGATGAGTGAGATCAACGTCACCCCTTTGGTGGACGTGATGTTGGTGTTGTTGGTGATTTTCATCGTTGCCGCGCCCTTGATGGCTCAAGCCTTGCGGGTCGACCTACCCAAAGCCCAAGCCGAACAAGTCAGCGAACCCGATGTCACCACGTTGGAAGTGATGGCCGACGGCACATTGCGGTTGGATGGAGACCTGATTTCGGATGAAGCCTTGGGTGTCCGCCTGCAAGCCATTCAACATGAAAATTCCGAACGCATCTTGAAGCTCGGCGGCGACGGCGCCGTTCCGTATCAACGCATCGCCGAAGTCTTGGCGCTCGCCAAACAAAGCGGCATCCGCCGCATCGCCTTCGCCACGCAAACACCCTGAAGCAGATTGTGAAAATGGTATGCCGACCAGTTGAGGGCAGCACCCTTATCAGGCATTGCCTGCCCCGTCCGGTCGGCTTCCACTTACGGAAGATAGAGTATCAAGTGCGTGCTTGATTTCCCGCTTTTTGCCTTTAGCACGGCCTGCAATTTTGATGTCCTCATGAATAATATGTGAGAATAACCAATCCCGCAGAAATTTATGGAGCTGCGCTAAAAGCTCAGGTTCTTGTTTTTTGCGCCAGTCATTGGCGAGTTGGTCAACCTTGGCGGTGATGGTTTTATGAATTTCACTGTGCTCTGCCAGCCCCGGATAAGCGCAAACCTCCATGATCGTTTCTTCACGCCTGAAGTGATAATGCGTGTAGTCAACAAGCCTATCAACGATGCCGCCAATCTCGTTATCGCCGACGGAATTGCTGGTGATTTTGTTCAAAAGTTTCATCAACACCCGATGATCGCTATCAATGGCCTCAACCCCCGTGATCATGGCATCAGTCCAAATGAATACGTTATCGTTTGATGACAACGGCAATTCGATCCAGAAGGTCGTACCCTGGCCCACTTCGCTTTTGAAATCGATATTACCCGCCATGTGCTCCAGAATGGTTTTGGTGATCGTCAGGCCAATCCCGGTTCCCTCTCTTGCGATTGCAGGATCCGCACCCAGTCGGTGAAACAGTTGGAAGACCTTATCGCGATCAGCTTCGGCGATACCAATTCCAGTATCGCTGACCGATAGGCGCAGATAACCATTTTCTCTTTCTTCAGCATCCAACGTCACGGTGCCGCCATCGCTATTGAACTTAATCGCGTTGGACAGCAGGTTGACGAGAACTTGCTTAAACCGTATGCGGTCCGTGCGCAGGATGGTGTCCAATTTCCCCTGGCTATTGTCAACGATGCGGATATTGCGCGTGACGCAGAGTGAAGTCGCTAAATCGATGCACTCCTCAATCACGTCCTGGGCGCGGACTTCATCCAGGGAAATGGTGAGCTGATAGGCCTCTATTTTCGCCAATTCAAGGATTTCATCAATCAGGCTTAAAAGATGGTTTCCGCCAGTCAGGATGTTTTCGACGCGTTCATTCTGGGGAGGGGCCAGAGGATGTTGTGGGTCGTATTGCAGCATCTGGGCAAACCCTAATACAGCGTTTAGGGGCGTCCGCAATTCGTGGCTCATTGATGCCAAAAACTCTGATTTAGCCTTGCTGGCTTTTTCCGCCTCGTCTTTGGTCAATATGAGGGATTGTTCAGATTGCCGCAGAGTTTGGACCATATTATCAAGGACTATACCAAGCTTGTTGTATTCAGCAATATTACTAGAAGGTGCGTCCAGCATGGGGCTGCCTGAGCGAACGGCTTCCACGTAATGCATCAGCCTACCGAGGGATAAACGGATCACATGACGCAGCATCAGGGTGATGAACCCACCGATAATCAGCACCGCCAGCACCGCCCAGTAAGCACTTTCCCTTAAAACTTCAACCAATTTCCCCACTTGCGGAGCCTGCTTAACCGCAGTGATCTCTAGGGACGAGTTCCAGTTCTCCGAACCGAGCAAGGGAGGTGCAAAAGGAAATGTTGCAACGACGTTTCCTTCCTTGCGGTGAATCGTTAAAGCGGATTGCTGCGAAATGGTTTTGAGATCCGCGTCCGATGGCAAATCGGATAACGCGGCAATGATTGTCCCTTGATCGCGCAAGACTAAATTATCAGCGCCGATGGCATGTGCCACATCCAATATCAATGGAACGTTTTCGTTCAGCAACAAACCGCCATGCAACCGTCCAAGGACACGACCATTGGCCTGCGACACAATTTCGGTGCAATAAACCAATGAGTACCAAGATTTTCCGTTCATTTTTTGTGATTGATAGCGCCAGGAACCACACGTATCTGAGCGTGGGCGCAAAGACCACTTGACGCCGGAAATGAAGCTCAAGTCCATACTGATCCAGGCCGGATCTGCTTCCCGTTCAATAACCAGGCGATCAAAAATATTGCCGGAACTGGATTCAAGGATTTGATTTAAAATTTTCTGGACATCAGGTTTCGTCCCAGTTTCCACGGCTCTCGTCATGCTTGAAGACCGCACACTGCTATCAATTTCACGTGCGCCAGCTTGAAGCCGATCATCAATGAGCAAAGCCGTTAGGGTACGGGTGTGTTCAAAATCCCGAACGATTTCGGTGTCGATGACATGCTCAAAACTCCGCTGGCCGATATAGATCAAGACCCCCATCAGCAGGGCCAGTCCGGGGAGCAGGATGAGTAAAACAAGCGTGCTAAAGCGTAGTCTCATGATGGTTATTTCGGTATCCCAGAATATCGAAAGGCGTGAGCGATAAGATCATCAATATGCTGAGCGGAGGTTCGATCCGTAATCAGCTCCATATCGCCAGAGTATATCGTCGGAACTTGGTGCCCTTGGCCGCCCATGTCCAACCGAATGGCTTCCGCCATTGCTACGCCGTTATCGTCGTTCATCCGCATAATTGTGAAATCAAGTCTTCCCTGTTTGAGGGCGGTCAATTCCGCGCCTCCACCACCCCAGCCATTGACAAGGGCCTCGTTGGTCAGACCCAATTCATCAAGGGCGCTGAGCGCGCCAAGCGCCACATCGGTGGAGCAGGCGTAAAAATTCCTTAAGGTCGGGTTTCGCGTTATGGCGTCCAGGACGCTCTTGCGCGCTTTGTCCTGATCACCATCGGTGAAGTAACTGCCAACCATAGTCAAATCTGAGTGTTCTGCGACATGTTTTTGAAACGTGCCACCCCGCATGGTGCTGACAAAACCACGGGTAAAATAAAGCATCAAATACTCGCCTTTACCATCGGTGCGCCGGATGTATTCCTCAGCAAGTTTTTGCGTACCCAGGGCATGGTCAAATCCGACATAGAGGAACGGCTGACGGCCATCCCAATCACGCAATGGCGTCGTGATGTTTTGCAAAATCAGCTTTGGCTTGCCCCGCAACAGCACACGTTCGATCATCTTCTGGTGGCGTAAAACGTCCAAGGTGAAGACCAGATAATCAGGGTCCCAAGCCAAAGCCTCGGTCAATTGCTGCTTTTGAACCTCTAAGGGGTCTTTCGGGCCTGACGAAAACAGCTGGGTTTCAAACGGGATGGCGATGTCTTCCATCCGTCGCTCAAAAGACGTAAGGCTACGCCGCCAATAGTCCGAACTCTGCTGGGCTGGGTATACAGCGGCGATCTTGATTGGAGATTCGAGCTTTCCTGTCCACGGTTGTGGAGTCTCCCTCACCCGTTTAGACAGACCATCCATGAGATACTTTTGGTCGGGGTGCATGGTGACAAACTCATCAACCGTCCAATAGCCCTGAAGCGTTTGGGCAGACGCCGTTGATAAACTCAGCATGCTGAGCAGACCAACAATTGCAGACTTGAAATATACGCTCATGGCTTATTCCTATAATTCTTAATCAGGGCCAAATACGTAGGGTCAATCTCCAAATGATCCATAAAATTAGACATATCCGTAACACTTAAAGCCATATCGGTTCGCAAAACAACCCGGTGCGAATACACTTGGTCGTAACGGTCGGAAACCAGGAGTTTTTCCTTCAAGCTGGGGATCGAACCGATTTTTTTTAAGAGCAGGGATTCTGTAACAACAGCGATGTCGACATGCCCGGACACTATTGCTCGGATCAAATCGTCGGCTCTGCGCAGCAGCCGCACACCAAGTTGGTGACGCAGATACTCCGGATCATCCTTAAAATCGGCAAAGCCATAGTGATAACCTGCAATACCGGCAATCGCCTTATTGGATAGGTCATCAAAATAGTCTTGCGTGCGATCAGGCTTGGCCAAAGCGATGTAGCGCTCTCCTCCGGACATGAACTCCGGCGTTTGGCTGACCGGCAGGTTGCGATGCGTCCATCCCCAATCGACGTTTTCAAACAGCACCATGTCGAACTGCCCTGCGGAAAAATCCGAATAGCGAGTCTTGGGTGATGTGACGACAGGCTCAAACCGGAAGTCACCCTGAATTTCATTCAAACGATTAAGGATATCTAGGGAGAGGCCTTCAGGTTCGCCGGACGCATTAAAGTCCACAAAGGGGGGGAACCTATACATGCCGACTTTAATCGTATCGGCCGCAAAAACCTCATGCCCCCACATCAACAAAAAGATCGGAATCAACACTATAATTGCCAAAAATTGAGTGCGTCTGCAAACACCGGCAATCAAACATGAGATCATTTAAGGTTGTTTCCATTTGATACAATGAGCGCGCAGACACAACTGGCGCATACATCGGGGGGGAGTCGCTTCGGATCCGTACATTAGCTTTTTTCATGGTAATGGTAATACGGCATACCATCCATAAAAATTATCATGTCGCGCCAAATCAAGATGATTGGACGAGGACTGAAAAATGGTGCGCCCGGCGAGATTCGAACTCACGACCCCCAGATTAGGAAAATGGGACAAATAATTAAGGGGGGTCATAGGAATTAGAGGCAGATAAATGATTTTAGGTGGTTAGCCTTATGGCACGATCTCAGTCTATCGTCGTAAGACGGTGTTTGTGCCGCCAACGCGCCACTGCAAATTATTTCTTGGAAGCATTCATGCCCAATTCAGATGGGCTACGGCATTCTTTCACAGAGCGGTACACCATAATTTTTTTAAAAGGTGCAGCATGTCAGATTTTGCCATTCAGACGGACCAAGTATCTATGTCGTATGGCGGGCATCTCGCTCTTGACCAGCTGACTTTGAATGTTAAGCGCGGAGAGATTTTTGGCTTCCTTGGACATAACGGGGCGGGGAAGACAACCACAGTCAATATTCTCACCACACTTTTGAAGCCAACTTTTGGGCAGGCTAAGATTTGTGGGTTTGATATTATATCTGATGCCCTAAATGCGCGCCGTCAAATTGGTTACGCACCCGAAAATATACGGCTTTATGATGCAATGACATCGCAAGAAAACTTGCGGTTCTTAGCCCAACTTTCCGGCATTGAAAATGTAGATAAAACCATAGACGACACACTTGAATTATTAGGTTGCCAAGATTTAAAGGTGAGGCGTGTTGGCACACTTTCAAAGGGACAGCGTCAACGCATCGGTTTGGCCCAAGCCATCTTGCATCGGCCTTCGGTTCTGTTTTTAGATGAACCTGCTTCTGGTTTAGACCCTATGGGCGTTCAGATGCTGCGTGACCTTATTGTCCGCCTAAATGCTGAATTGAGCATGACAATCTTTATGAATACGCACTTGATTGGCGAGGTCGCAAAAACCTGCACGTCCATCGGCGTTTTGAGCCATGGAAAACTTGTCTACACCGATACAATAAAAGCCGTAATGGAACGCTTTGGTGATGATGAGGCCTTAGAAAATTTGTACCTATCGGTAACGCCTACATCCAAAAATCAAGAGGTTGCTTGATGGCGCCCTTGCATATTATGACAGCCGCTTTGCAGGTCAGCTTAAGGGACCGCACCGTAGTGTTGATTGCGGGTCTGTTTATGGCTCTCGTTTTGATTTCAGCGTATCTGGGTTGGTCAGCGACGACAACGGTACACGAAGTCTATTTAAAAGTTGCCGAAGCCTATGCCACAAAGGGAGAAATCGCACCGTCAAATCCTGTCTCAAATACCTCTCCGCTTGAACTGTTGCGAAACATGACGACTTACGTTGCCCTCATTGGGGCTTTGTCAGGCATGGTCTTGGGCAACAAAATAACCTCTGTTGACCGTAAAAGCGGCGTTTATCCTTTAATGGCAAGTCGGCCTATTGGGGCAGCGAGCATCGCAATTGGGAAAATTCTTGCCATAATTGTTTCCATTTCAAGTTTACTCGGATTTGCGGCCCTCATTAACGTGGGCACGTTTTGGGTGCTGCCTAACATATCCTTAAACGCTGATGAATGGTCAAGGTTGGCGCAATTTTACGCGGCCTCTAATTTGTATGTCATCGCTTTCGGCTTTCTTGGGGCGTTGTTCGCAGTTACATCGCGCTCGGAAACAGCGGCGTTGATGATCCCAGTTACAATCTGGCTTACGGTGACCTTTATCATTCCGCAATTGACGGCGAATGTATTGCCAATGGCGGCTCTTAATCCACTAAAGTCCATGACCGCTGCGCCGACAGGGGCATTTTTCGCCTTTACGGGGGCCGCATTAACACCGTTCTCCATCGCTGAAGCTTATCGCGCTTTATCAGCGATTTTGTTAGGCTTTGCCCCATCTGGTTTTCAATTCAATAGCCTTATAACCCCAATGCAGACGTTGTTTGTTGTAAATGGGGTTCTTATGAGTGGGGTTGTTCTAGCCTACCTAGGGCTGAATGCCAGCCGGAGTGATTACAATGATTAGCCCCGTTCTTGTCATTGCCCGCAAAGACATCGTTGAGGCTTTGCGGACCCGTTTGTTTTTGATCATCACAGCTTTCTTGCTTTTAGCTTCGATGTTATCCATCGCGGTAACGGCTGCGGCGATGGGTGGATTTGCATCACCTGATTATTCTCCAATTGAAGCCATGCGAGGGTTTGTTGAGCACCTCGAAATCATTGGCTCTGCACTTGCCATTATAATGGGGTATCGTTCAGCAGCCACAGAGCGAGGCCATAATACGCTGGCTTTGGTGATGACGCGCCCTATTACACAACGCGCTTTTTTGGTTGGAAAAGTCATTGGTGGTATCGTTCTCATTTTAGCTGTGTTGGCGATTGTCTTTACAGCGATTGGCGTTGAACTCACCGCCCTCAATGGGGTTGGCTTGTCCATTTTAGAAACCGTCAAGTTAATAGTCGGATATATCAGTGCGACTGTGTACATGATGGCCTTTTTTTTGCTGGGCTTTATGTTTGCCCTATACATGAAACATTTGTCCCATGCTCTGCTCACGGCCTTTGCAATTTGGCTGGTGGTCGTTTTGGTTGCTCCGCAAATTGGCGACACCCTCGATCCGGACAATCAGGCGGTTGGTGGTCTTTTTATGGAACTTGCTGTTCCGCGTGCTCAAGAAATTGAGATTATGAATACATTTGATACCTATGAAACCATTCGCACAGGCATTGAGCAACTTTCTCCCAGCAAGCATTTTGAACGGCTGACCTTCGCCCTTTGGGGCATAAAAGGCTCGTATTTCGGCAAAACTGTCATGGAAATATTGTGGGAAAAGCTTGTTGATATAATTTGGCTACTTGCTTATGTCACAACTCTAGTCGGGGTGCTTTTTACGCGGCAGGCTAACTTCTCTCATCTTTCTGATAAATTAAGTGAATAGAATTACAAAGCCACTAAAGGCCCACCTTATGTCAGTATTTAATATAATTTATTGATTTTAATATAAAAAATGGTGCGCCCGGCGAGATTCGAACTCACGACCCCCAGATTAGGAATCTGGTGCTCTATCCGACTGAGCTACGGGCGCACGAGGGGCGTTATACGTCTGTTTTGATTTTAATTAAAGAAATCGACGGGGATGGAATAATAAATCTGCGCCGATTCCGTACCCGGGTTGGTCTTGCCCAGCGATGCATTTGAATAGTGCGACACCGCCACACCTAACCGCGAGCGGTCATCAAAGCGATACGCCAGTTCCACTTGAGAGCGGAACTGAAGGGCATAATCCAGATCCAGTTTGGCATTGCCGCCACGATAATAATGCGGGGCGAAGCTGGGCGTGAGCACGAGGCGCTTGCCGAAATAGATATCCGCCAACACGCCCGCACCAACGAAAAAGCTGCTGGAGCTGTTGGTCGCGGCGACCGCGACGAAGGGTTTGAAAAAGCCTAAGTACTTTTTGTCGTGGCGATATTCCAGCCGCACTTCGACGCCTTCGTCTTTTTGCCGGTTCCAGTCATAGGTCCCCGCACCCACCGACACGAACGCCGGATCGTCGGCCAAAACTGGTGCTGCCTGAGCGCCCCAAACGAGGGCGGCGGCCAAACCCAAAAATACGCGGCGCGAAGAAATACGCATGTGAAATTGTCTCCCCAATGTAAGTCCGGCATTTAAGGATAAAAGGCTGTGTAAATCAACGGTCTTGCGAAATCAGTACGGCCATCGCCTCGCCAGCCTTAACCAGGGCGCGGCAAATGCCCGGCTCCATCCCCGAATGTCCGGCGTCGGGAACCACCACCAGTTCCGAATTCGGCCACGCCAAGTGCAAGCGGTGGGCGGTCTCAAATGGACACACCATGTCATAGCGCCCTTGAACGAGGATGGCGGGCAAGGCGCGGATGGTGTCTAAACGGTTCAACAGCTCGTCCGGCTGCAAAAACATATGATTGGCGAAATAATGAGCCTCGATGCGCGCCAGGGGCAGGGCATAGGCGTCGAACGCAGCACCACCCCCAGACAGGTCCGAGGGGTACAAGGTGGAACAGCCGCTTTCATATCGCGCCCACGCCCGTGCAGCGGGCAGGTGCTGGGCCGGATCTATGTCGAACAAGCGCTCGGCATAGGCTTTAAACAGCGCCTCGCCTTCAAGCCCGCCCACATGCCCGGAAAAATCACCGTGGGCTTCGGGAAACACTTTTTTCATGCCGTCCAAGAACCAGTCAATCTCGGCGTCGGTGCCGAGAAAAATTCCGCGCAACACAAAGCCTAAGCAGCGATCCGCGTGGCGCTCGCCATAGGCCAGGGCCAAGGTGGAGCCCCACGACCCGCCCGCGACCAGCCATGCCTCAATCCCCAAATGTGCGCGCAGGGCTTCAATGTCGGCCACCAGATGGTCGGTGGTGTTGGCGTGCAGGCTGGCGTGCGGCGTGGAGCGTCCGGCACCGCGCTGGTCAACCTGCACCACCAAATACACATCCGGATTAAAATAGCGGCGCTGTGACGGCGTGCACCCGGCACCCGGCCCGCCGTGCAGATAAATTACGGGGATGCCTTTCGGATTGCCGGAAAGCTCATAATACAGGCTATGCCCATCGCTCACCTGAAGGCGTCCCGTATCATGGGACTTGAAGGGTGGGTAAAGGCCGTTATCGTGAGCACTGTCCATGGCCCCAGTATAGGGGCTGGCTCAAGCGGCGGGAATGTTTGAAATGCGGTTGTTCACATTTGTCTTTGTCGTGCTGCTGGCAGCGGTCCCTGCGTGGGCGGGTCCGGAGGCCCTACACGATGGCGGTACAGCCCGCGTGACGACCGTTATCGACGGCGACACTTTAGTTCTAGACGACGGTCGTCCGGTGCGTCTGGTGGGCATTCAGGCCCCCAAATTGCCCCTGGGCCGGGTCCATTTCAAGCCGTGGCCGCTGGGGGCTGAGGCCAAGGCGCTGCTGGAAACCCTGATCCAAGACCAGGACGTTCAACTGCGTCTCGGCACGACGCCCAAAGATCGCCACGGTCGGGTGCTGGCGCATTTGGTGCGGGTTTCAGACGGCGCGTGGTTGCAAGGGGAGTTGCTGGCTGCGGGTTTGGCACGGGTCTACACCTTTCCAGATAACCGCGCTTTGGCCAACGATTTAATGGCCTTGGAACGCCAAGCCCGCGCCGACCACATGGGCCTGTGGGCGCTGCCCTATTACGCCGTGCGGAGTGCCGACACCGTGCGCTTTGACGTCGGCACCTTCCAGGTGGTCGCAGACCGGGTGGTGGACGTGGCCAAAGTCAAAAAAAACATCTATCTGAATTTCGGTGCGGACTGGCGATCCGATTTCACTATCAAAATTAACACCCGTTTGGAGGCCATGTTCAGGAATGCGGGCGTGGACGTATTATCGCTAAAAGGCCAGCGCGTGCGGGTGCGGGGCTGGATCAAGGAGCAAAACGGTCCGATGATTGAAATTGATCATCCCGAACGACTGGAAATTATCGCCCGGTGATGGTAATAATCGGCACATGAAAAAACATATTCAGGCCCTTGTGTTCGTGTTGCCCGCGCTGTTCGCGCTGGGCGCGTGTTCCGCCAACCCCGCCACCGGTAAACAGTCCTTCACCGCCTTCATGTCGCCGGAAAAAGAAATTCAGGTCGGCAGCGAAGAGCACCCCAAAATCGTCAAGAGTATGGGCGGTGAATTTGGCGACCGGGCGCTGGCGGCCTATGTGCGCGATTTGGGGCTTAAGCTCGCCAAGACGTCGGAAAAGCCGGACCTGCCGTGGACCTTTACGGTGCTCAATGACACTCAGGTCAATGCCTTCGCCCTGCCCGGCGGTTACATCTATGTGACCCGCGGCCTGTTGGCCCTGGCCAGTGACGAGGCCGAACTGGCGGGCGTGCTCAGCCACGAAATCGGCCACGTCACCGCGCGCCATACCGCCCAGCGCTACAGCTCCACCATGGCGGCCAACATCGGCGTGCAAATTGTCGGCGTGTTGAGCCAGGCTGCGGGCCTTGGCAGCGCCGGCGGGCAGATCGCATCGCTGGGCGCGAACGTGGCATTGATGAGCTATTCGCGCGAACAGGAACTGGAAAGCGACATGCTGGGTGTGCGCTATATGCGCCACCTGGGCTATGACTCACAAGCACTGATCAGCTTCTTCGCCAAGCTGCGCACCCATCAAGGGATCGAGGCTAAGGAAAAAGGCCTGGACGAAAACACCGCCGACAAAAGCAATATTCTCGCCACCCATCCGCGTACCGCAGATCGCATCACTCAGGCCATCACCCTGTCCGACACTCAAGGCGAAGGATCCGTGCGGCGCGGCGCAGATGAATATTTTAACCACATCGACGGGCTTGTGTTCGGTGACGATCCCGACCAAGGCCTCGTGCGCGGGCGGGTTTTTACCCACCCCGGCATCAAGCTGCGCTTTGAAGTGCCGGACGGCTTCACCATCAAAAACCTGCCCGACATCGTGATAGCCACCGACAAATCGGGCGCAATCATCAAGTTTGCCGGGGCCACACCTAAAGAGGTTCAAGACGCAGGCGGCATGGAAAAATTCCTGGTGCGCAAGTGGGGCGGCAATGTGGACCGCAACTCCATCGAATGGCTGGACATCAATGGTATGAAGGCCGTGACCAGCACCTCTACGGAATTTGACGGAAAAACCAATATCGAAGTACGCCGCATCTTGATCGAACAAGATCGAGATAATTACTGGCGTTTTCAGTTTGAAATTCCGCCCAAACAAAGCACGCGCCTGAACGAAGGGCTGCGTCGCACCACCTATAGCCTGCGCCCCCCCACACGCGCAGAACTGCGCAAAGCCAAACCGTGGCGCGTGCGCGTGGTCGAAATCGGCCCCGGCGTCACCACCGCTGACATGATCGCCACCATGGCCATGGACGACATGAAAGCCGAATGGTTTCAGGCCCTCAACAACATAAAACCCGGTGACACCTTGACCCAAGGGTCAAAGATCAAAGTGATAAAATGACTTACACGGCTCTCCGAAGGTGGTCTGGCAATGTAGGACTTCTGTTATTATCTTGTGTGGCATCACTGTTGCTGGTTGAGGCGATCCTGAGGGTATTTTTCCCTTACTACGCCTTTAGCGAACCTATTCTGTACAACGATGAGCTTATTTATAAACCGAATCAATCCGCCCACTTCAAGGGGCTGGAATGGGACGTCAACATCTCCATTAACGCGGAAGGGTTTCGGGACACTTTAACCCGCAAGGACCTAACGCCTGGTTCCATCGTCTTTTTGGGGGATTCATTTACCGAAGGATACGGGGTTGCCCTCAAAGACACGTTCGTAAAGCACCTTGATCGCAGGCTTAACGAGAACACTGCTAACATTCGCGTGATGAATGCCGGACATTATGGCGCGAACCCCAATAATTATATTGCCGTGTATGAAACCTATTTTTCCGATTTAGATACGGCCCCTACGGTGATTATGGGCCTGTTTGTCGGCAATGATTTCATTCAAAGTTTGGACGGCGACCCTCGTCTCAAAATAGCCATGCACGAAGCGAATTCGTTTGCCGTAAATATTAAGTCCTTCATCAGCCAGCACGTCGTGACCTACAATTTTCTCAGAAAAACCGTACGATCATCCGTGCCCCTCACCCGCATGTGCGTCGCCGCGCGCCTGTGCTCCGAGCTCCCGCCCAGTGAAATTTATGCTCCGTCCATCATCAAAAAATCTGTTGAAACAACGGCGACACTCATCGGCGGTTTTTCAAAGGACTTAAAAGCCAAGGGTCGCAACTTAGTGGTGCTTATCATCCCGACCAAAGAACAAATCCTCGATGACGTTTGGAAGCGTGCGGTTCACAACCGCGACATCCAGCTTCCCAAAACTGGTTCGCCTGATGACTTTAGATACTTCGCAAATACCCTATTGCGCCAAAACTTAAAGGACGATGGTGTTTTGTCCGTCGACCTCACGCCATTTTTCCTGAGCCTCTCCAATGACGAGCGCGCACGCCTATACTTTCAGCACGATGGCCATTTCAGCCCGCGGGGGCATAAATTGGCGGCTGATCACCTTTTTTCTGAGCTAGCAAGCTTCGGATTTATTCCTCAATAACACCAAAGTGCTGTTTTCCCGAGTTTGAGGTGCGTTTTTTGCGAGCCAAATCGCACCCGCGATATTCAATAAATTGCAGCCCGTTAATCTAACGCAAAGCTGTCTTTGTAGTTTTTCTTAAGCGCAGGGTTCTGATCCTTTTTCCAGACCAGGCAGTTGCCAATGGTAAGAAGATCCATATCGGTTCCCATGAGGCAGTTGAAGGCATCTATTGGGGAATTTACGATGGGTTCGCCGCGCACGTTAAAGCTTGTATTGACCAATACCGGGCAGCCCGTTTTCTCAAAAAACTTGGTAATCAAAGCATGATAGCGAGGGTTCGTATCAGCGTGCACAGTTTGAATTCGCGCGGAATAATCAACATGGGTTACCGCAGGAACTTCGGACCGAACGCTGTTTAGTTTTTCGATACCGAACAGAGCTTGTTGTTCTTCCGTCATCGCGTAGCAACGGCTTTTCTTCACATCATCAACCAGCAACATGTAAGGAGAGTCACCGTCAAATTCAAACCAGTCAGACACATGTTCGCGCAACACCGATGGAGCGAAAGGACGAAAGCTTTCACGGTATTTGACTTTAAGGTTCAAGGTCTTTTGCATATTAGGCGAGCGCGGGTCGCCAAGGATAGACCTGCCGCCAAGGGCGCGGGGGCCAAATTCCATTCGGCCCTGGAACCAGCCTACGGTTAATTCGTCAGTAAGTGCATCAGCGGTGGCGTTAATAACCGTGCTATAGTCAACCACTTCGAATTTAGCGCCAATGTCGGAGAGTTGCCGTTCGATCTCATCATTCAGAAATTCCGGCCCAAGGTAGGACCCGGCCATGTGATCTTTGCCGTTCGAGGTGGGGCGTTTCTGACCTTCAAACAGATAATAACCTGCCAGCGCTGCGCCAAGCGCACCGCCCGCATCCCCTGCGGCAGGTTGAACCCAAATGTTGTCGAAAGCGCCGTCGCGTTTGATCTTACCGTTGGCGACGCAGTTAAGTGCGACGCCGCCCGCCAAGCACAGGTTACGAATGCCCGTTTCTTTTGCTAGGGACCGGGTGAGGCGCAAGACAATTTCTTCGGTTACGGCTTGAACGGATGCCGCCAAATCCATGTGACGCTGATCGAATAGATCTTCTGGTTTTCGGGGCGGGGCACCAAACAATTCGTCAAACTTGGCGTTGGTCATGGTGAGACCGATGGCGTAGTTAAAATACGATTGATCCAGTCGAAACGACCCGTCTTCCTTTAAATCGATCAGGTGATCAAGGATGGTCTGGACATAACGCGGCTCGCCATATGGCGCGAGTCCCATGACTTTATATTCCCCGGAATTGACCCGAAATCCGATGTAGTACGTAAACGCGGAATATAATAGGCCCAAAGAGTGCGGAAAATGAAGTTCACGTTCAATGTTTAATTCATTGCCACGACCAATGGACATAGACGTACTGGTCCATTCGCCGACGCCGTCCATGGTGAGGACAACCGCCTCGTCGAAAGGTGATGGGAAGTAAGCAGACGCCGCGTGGCTCATGTGGTGTTCACAAAACAACAAATTATTCATCCAGTCGAAATCGCCAAATGCTTCCTTCAGTTGCTTGCGAATTAAATCTTTCTGGAACAGCTTTTCTCTCAGCCACACGGGCATTGCTTTGCAAAATGATTTGAAACCGTATGGCGCAAAAGCAACGTAGGTTTCCAAGAGGCGCTCAAATTTCAAGAACGGCTTGTCGTAAAATACGACCCGATCAACGTCCTTGAGGTCTATTTCTGCCTGATCAAGGCAAAATCGCACTGCGTTAACGGGAAAGCCAGCGTCATGTTTTTTGCGCGTGAAGCGCTCTTCTTGGGCTGCGGCGACGATACGACCGTCTTCGACCAACGCTGCTGCGCTGTCGTGATAAAAACCGGAAATACCGAGAATGCGCATTCCCGTCATCTTCTAAAAAATCGTGTAGATAAATGGCGCCACAGCAGACCCCTGTGCCAAAATGATTAAACCGCCGAAAAGGATCATCATTACGAAGATTGGCAATAGCCAGAATTTTTTGCGGACTTTAATAAACTGCCAGAATTCAATCAGAAAAGACATGCGCGCACCTAAAACTGTTGGGTCATAGATTTTGGCTCTGGCCCTGGCGGGGTACGATGAATCCAGTAGCTCTTGGCATCCGGTTTTAGACGCAAGGACAAAACATCCTTGCCCATGAGACGCATGACCAATGCCGTGGGTGTGATGGTAAGGAAAAATAATAAGCCCAATATCAATGGGCTGATGATTTTATGTAAGAAAAGCCCAAACTTAAACCATATTAGGTTTGGCCCTTTTAAAGCGTTTGGAGCCAAAAATGCAACGACTACGCATACGACGGAGGCCGCTAACAAGCCCCAGCCCCAAGCTGTTGCGCCACCGTACCATTTCCAAACGCCAAGAATTACAAACACGCCCGCGAAAACCAGCCCGAAGGACCGCTCAGAGCCCATTTTGACATTGCTGGTACTTAAAAGTATTTCATTCAACATGCGAAGCTACCAAATTTGTTGCGTGATCTATAGCACTGTACCGTAAACAATAAAAACCCCCGGACCAGAAAATAGCAACTTATCAATTTCAGTGTCCCTGCATGTATCACTGTCTACATGCGCAAAGGTCTCTACGCCTTGCCCGGATTGCTTGACGGGATTGGTAAGGAGGGGGTTGGTGTTGTCGATGCGGCGGGTGATAATGTCGCGGGCATACAGATGGGTGACCGTGGCGCGTGCGCGCGGTCGAAATCGGCCCCGGCGTCACCACCGCTGACATGGTCGCCACCATGGCCATGGATGACATGAAGGCCGAATGGTTTCAGGCCCTCAACAACATAAAACCCGGTGACACTTTGACCCAGGGGGCAAAGATCAAAGTGATCAAATAAACTGGTGCCTCTGGTGGCAATTCAGACCTGGGTCATACCCATGTTTAAAGTGCGCATGTCGTCGTGGGGCTCATTTAACCTACAGTCACCAGCGAACATGCGTGTCCGCTTGTCAAAACACCTTGAACTCCAAATTCACACGGTTTACATCTGCCTTCATGTGTAATGCCTTAAGCCCTGAAAAATCTGTCATTTGGTCCGTGTTGCACGGCGTGTCTTCGGACCATCTCAAGATCGAATATTTCAGCCACCCGGTTTACCGGTTGTGGTTTGAAGCCGCCGCCCGCTTGCAGGGCTGCGGTCGGGCCGTGAATTTTGTGAACATCGAACGTGAACTGGAAACCCTGGGGTTTTGTCAAAGTGATGCCGACAAACGTGCCCTTAAACGGTTGCTGCGCGTTGATCCCCCATCCAGAGTTCAAGATAACGCAAACGTATTCATGCGCTCTTTGGCTGACACTTACCATGGTCGGCGCGTCCATATCGAACGTCTGATCAATTAACGTTTTCCGTTTAAGGCTCAGGCTTCATAGGCCGACCGCAACACATCAATGGCAGTGAGCTTCGCCTCCAACAGCGACCAGTCGTCACGCTCAGAAATGGCATCCCAAATGTGTTCGACCTCTTCGATGAGCATGGTGCACGGCGTGTCGCCCTGAAAATAGGCATGGTCTGGTGCAACGTTCCGGGCAGGTTCACAGGTGCCCAAGTCCGTGACCAGTTGGGCGAGCGGGCCGTCGGCGTAGACGCGTTGCGCCCTGTCGCGCCCTGCCCCTTGGCAGCCGCCGTAACAATCAAAAAAGACCTGTTCAAACGGCACGCCGGATTCCGCCATCGCCGGGAAGACGCGCGCACCAAGCTTTAGCCGCACGCCGTCCTCTGCCGTGATGCCCAAGCGGCGCGCCAGGGCGGTATTCAGGGCAGCGTTAAAGCTGTCTTCAAAAACGGCCACAGCGCCGGACAAGTCCTGAACCGGGACGAAGGCTGTGAAGCATTCGGCAAAACGGCTGACGTTCCACATCACGGCTTCGGCTTGGCGACCAAAGGCGTACAGGCCGAAGTCGTCAAAGTAAGCGGCCGTGAATTTTGGGTCCATGTGTGGCAGAAAGCGCCACGGGCCATAATCAAAACTTTCTCCGGTTATGTTGATGTTGTCCGTGTTCAAAACGCCATGGACGAAACCCGCACAAATCCAATCGGCGGTGGTCCGGGCCGTCGTTTGCGCAACGTGCTGCACCAATTGGATGGCGAGTTCCGCCATTGAGGCTTCTGCATTTAGGCTTGGTACATAATGTTTTACGGCGTGCCGGGCCAACACCTCTATCGCGTCGTCATCTTTGTGGTAGGCATGGCGTTGAAAACTGCCGATGCGCAGATGACCGTGGGACAGGCGCACCAACACCGCACTTCGGGTCGGCGAGGGTTCGTCGCCACGGGTCAACGCCTCGCCGGTTTCTATGACGGAAAACGTCTTAGACGTATTGACGCCCAACGCTTCAAGCATTTCGGTGGCCAGGATTTCGCGCACCGCCCCTTTCAACGTCAACCGTCCATCGCCCCCCCGCGACCACGGCGTGCGTCCGCTCCCCTTGGTCCCCAGGTCCAAAAGGCGTCTATCAACCGGATCGTGCAATTGGGCCAACAAAAATCCCCGGCCATCGCCAAGATCGGGATTGTAATTGCGAAACTGGTGGCCGTGATAGGCCAGCGCGATGGGTTCGGGCAAGGTATCTGGCAGGGCTTCAAATTGACCAAAGTGCCGGACCCATGCCGCCTCATCCAACGTATCGAGGCCCACGCGATGGACCCATCGTTCATTCCGAAAACGCAGGGTATGCGCAGGGAAATCGGCCGCCGTGACTAGCTGAAAAAAGCGCGGCCCCAAATCAAGATGGGAGGTTGATCCCTGAAAACGTGAAGGCACGCGCATGGTCATCCTTGAAAATCGTCATTGAAAGGAGCGCTACATATGTGGTGTCGCACGCGGCGTTACAAGCGCAGTTTATCTGGGTTTGCGCCAAACCGTCGCCAGCCACGGTTGCTGCGCGCGCGGCAGGCCAGGGGGCCGAAAATAATGGTGAATTTCGGTGAATCCCGCCGCGCCAACATAGGTCCGCCAGGTCTGCAAATCGTGGTAGCAGCAGTACCGATCCCCTTGAAATCCTTCTTGGTTGTTGCCGCGTGGGTTTGAACTAAAGAGCACGCCACCCGGTTTCAAGGTGGCGTACAATTCGCACAGAACGCGGGGCAATTCTAGACCCGGAATATGAAAGAGCGTGGCGTTCGCGAACAGGCCATCGAAACGATTTTGGGGAAGGTCTAGCCCCAAAAAGTTCTGATGCCACACGTCGCAACCCGTTTCAACGCGCGCCATCTCAACAAATTCAGGCGCGCCATCCAGCCCCACCGCCTCTAACCCCTGAGATTTAAAATAGGCTAAATCACGGCCCGGTCCACAGCCCAGATCAAGCACAGAATGCGGTCCGTCGCCTTCCAGCGCATCGATCAAAGCCTGATAATTCTGCGTGACGTCATGGTCCCAAGTCCCTTCGCGGAACGCAACGGCTGACCGATTATAGTGCGCCAGCGTACGCCCAGTGGTGTGGTGCGGGTCAGGTTTCGACGACATCGCGAACATCCCATGTCAATTGAAGTTATGCTGAATATGGGGCGCGTACAGGCATAGGGCAACCACACAGTGTGAGGCGATACAGTCCTAAACGGACATTTCGATTGGAAGCATATCGTGACCGAGACTCCGAAAGTACCGCGAACCACCACCGTATTAAAATCGAACGGTGGTAGCGATCCCATATCTCCGACCTCTGTAACTCATTCCCACACTCCATCTCTTCACATCTAAGATTAAAGTGTTGCGTTGATCAGTTGAGGTCACCGCCATAAGCGGACGTCCGTGAAGCTTGTTGAGTAAGGTGAACAAGACTGTAAAGGTGTGTCCAGACGGCAACAGCATTCGTCCAATAGACCTCCAACAACCGCCAAATTATTAAATCGGCTGCCGAATGGCCGCAGGGCAAAATTCCTTCCATCGGCAGTTGCGTTTGCCTATGATTTGCTCTGATACGAATGCTATCCGGGAATTGTCCGATGAATGAAAGAGCTGATGTCATGAATGAAAAAAGCAAAGCAACCATCGCAGCCAAACACCCAATCAAAACTGAATTAGAGACTGGCAAAACGTATCATTGGTGCAGCTGTGGACTTTCCAAAAGCCAACCCTTTTGTGACGGGTCTCACGCCTCGACATCGTTCAAACCTCAAACCTTCAAGGCGGACGCCGATGGTGACGCGTACCTGTGCCAGTGCAAGGCCACGGGTAATCCCCCCTATTGCGACGGCACCCACAAAAAGTTGGGAACCGCTGAAGCCGGCGATCCTGTTCCCAATCTTGACACGCAAATGAGCGGCGTGCCCAGAGTTGAGCCCACGCCGGAAGAACCGAGCGTCGCGTTGATCCACGAATTGGCCCGAAACGGCCTTACAAAACTGGGCCACCACGGCCCCATGGACGCCATGGGCGTGCCGCGCAAGGACTTGCCCCATTGGGACGACATCCAAATTCTTGCAGCCCAAATGGCGACCAAACCGCTGCAGGATGACGTGAAGGTGGGTACGGAGTTGATCATCGGTCCCCGTGCGAAAAAACCGTTAATATTGGGCATCCCCCTATTCGTTTCGGATATGAGCTTCGGCGCACTCTCCATGGAGGCCAAGCTAGCCCTAGCCAAAGGTGCGGAACTGGCGGGGACCGGAATCTGTTCCGGAGAAGGTGGTATGCTGGCTGAGGAACAGGCCGCAAACAGCCGTTATTTCTATGAACTGGGGTCTGCCCAGTTCGGTTGGGACTTAGGCCATGCCGAACGCGTTCAGGCATTTCATTTCAAGGGCGGACAAGGGGCGAAAACCGGCACCGGTGGACATCTACCGGGTGCTAAGGTCACGGAAAAAATCGCTAAAGTTCGTGGCCTTGAACCGGGTCAGGACGCCATCTCTCCGTCGACTTTTACCGATCTCCACACGCCCGACGACTTCCGCCGACTGAGTGATGAGGTGCGCGAGCGTTCCGGCGGCATTCCCATCGGGTTCAAGCTATCTGCTAATCACATTGAAGATGACATCGACTTCGCCCTGGATGCTGGCGTGGACTACATCATTCTCGATGGACGCGGTGGTGGTACGGGGGCCGCACCGACCCTATTTCGCGACAATATTTCCGTGCCCACCATTCCCGCTTTGGCCCGCGCGCGCAGACACCTCGACGCTAAGGCGGGACGGGATGTAACGTTAATTATCACGGGCGGCCTTCGTCTGGCTGAGGATTTTGTCAAGGCAATGGCGTTGGGAGCGGACGGCGTGGCTTTATCCAATTCAGCCCTGCAGGCTATTGGCTGTGTCGCTGCACGCATGTGTAACACCAACAATTGCCCCGCAGGTATCGCGACGCAAAAACCTGAACTGCGCAAATTGTTAGATGTAGATGTTGGCGCTAAACGCCTTTCCACGTTTCTTGAGACCTCCGTGCACCTGATGCAGATATTGGCACGCGCCTGTGGCCACGATCACGTATCGAACTTAAATCAAAATGATCTCACCACCTGGAAACGTGAAATGGCTGATCTCAGTGGCGTGTCTTTCGGTGGCGTTGGACGTAAAGAATAGCAGTGATACTCTCCAAAGAGCGTGTCGGTCAAAATGGGTAAATCGACGATGAATTACGATCAAACTAACGTCCGAGGGAACGCATCGACTACCGCGTTGCCAGCGATCCCATATCTCCGACCTCTGTAACTCATGCCAACACTCCATATCTTCGCATCTAAGATTAAAGTGTTGCGTCGACCCGTTGAGGTCACCACCATAAGCGGAACTTGTGCACGATCGGTCGGTATTGGTCGTGGCTATTATCGACCCAAGAGTTCATTTCTATGAGGGATCGGGGAAAAGGCCATAATGATATGCGCCTTCAATTACGCCGCTGGTGTAATATCCACTCAACCCTTTAAAATCACCTTTTGCGAAATACACCTTCAGTGCAGGGTTTTCATTCAATGCTCTTTTAACGTTTTCCACCAACTGATCATCGGCGTTCTTCACGAGCACACCGGAAAAACCCGCCGTCAAAGGAAAAACATCGTTCCCGCTGTCGCCGCAAAAAACGACATCTTCCTTCTCCACCCCCAGCTCTTCGGCGACGTATTCTAAGGCGGTCTGTTTGGTCGCACTATCGGGCATTAAATCAAGCAGCCCTTTACCGTTTTGAGAATCGTAACTGTATATGATCTCCTCGTCGAACTTTCCCTTAATCAGATCATTTACGTCCCGCAGAATTTCATTTTTTCTCTCATGGTCTACATAATAACTCTGCTTGAACTGATTTAAGTGCTCGGGTTCCTGTTCGCACATCCCCTCAACGCCCGCAACCGCGTCTCTGATTGCCGAAACGTCCCATCTCGGACTTGAGCGCTTAACATGGGCGACCCATCCATCGTCGAATGCCCATTGACCGTTTTCGAATTTCCTTATGGAAGAACCGACGTCTCCACACAAATAATCAGGATTTCGAACCCCGAATTCCTTGATCGCATTCTCGGTCAGATTCAAGTTCCGTCCCGTCACATATACGATAACCACATCATGGCGTTGCGTGAGGTCGTTGAACATGTTGATGGCTTGATCGTCGGCTTTCCAATGGCCGTTGGGAAGCAGCGTCCTGTCCAAATCAGTAGCGAGAATTCTCATATCAGCGTTCCAATTGTTAGATTTTTACCGTCAGTTATACGACAAGGACTCCTCAACGCCGTCATCATCCCTATGGGTGACGATGAAGCTGTGATCCCTTAAATCGGCGGATAACGTTGTCTCGCAAGCTTGATTTTTCCATGTCATCTTCAAGCAATGCTCATCCGCCTCGCGGACCTTCAGTTCGCCGCTAAAGGTGGACGAGGTGTTGCGCAGCCTAATCAGGTCCAACTGATCGCGCACGATGGGCCGTTTGAGCCCAGTCTCAATCTCGTCGTTCAGGAGGGTTGTGCGGTTTATTTCCTTGTGTCCTCCCGTGCCGCCCATGTCCGCTGCCGCGTAGTCGTTTTTACCGGCGAACAAATCAAGGTACCATACCTGCGGTATTCCCGGCATGAACATCTGAATGGCGCGGGCCAAGCGCAACTTGCGTTCATCTTCGCCCAAGGCGCTAAAGAACGTTGCATTGACTTGATAGTAGGAAATTTTCTTGCCGTCAGGGCCATACAGATTTTTTACCCTGCCGCCCCGCTCTATGATTCTTTCTATAACTGCGTCAATCTGTTCACCGCTCAGCAGTCCCTCTCGGGATGCGCCGTCGCCGTTTAAGTCCAGAACTGGGATGCCGTCATGACACCCTAACATGTTGATTGTTTGGATTTTTTTCTCAAGAATCTCGTTGATCCAGTACACAAGGTGACGGTTGATTCCGCGGTCCAGCGCGTCAATAACCAAACCCGGCAGGAAGAAATCGTAGATCGGAAATTCTTTTTCCGCCACTTGCTCATGGAGTCCGTTCCCGTACTGCGAATGTACTTCAGGAAGAAGAGTGAGGTCATATTTCCCCGCAAGCTGTTTCATCCTCTCCAGGTAGTCCCAGGTGCCGGGCTCGTTGAAGAAATTTATCATGCCGGGTTGCTTATGCAGGTAAGCGAACGCGTCGAGCCGTATGATCTTAGCCCCGTAATCGCGCAGTTTTTTTAAGGTCTCGTCGTAGAATTCCCACACTTTTTCCGATTGGGCGTTTAAATCCATTTGCCCTAAATATGTACGTTTTCTTTCAACAACATTCGTGATGTCATTCTGCAAATGAGAAAATTCACCGAAGTCAATTTCACCGATAGTCGTGCCCGACCCAATTGCGGCGTTCACGATACCGATAACGGCGTCCATTTCCGCCTGGGTCATTGCGGTGATTTGCTCTAGGTCTTTTGGAGTGAGTTCCTGATACGTCACCTCTTGATAAAAGGTATTCCAATAAGGGCGCTCTGATCCATCGGGAAAACGGACCTTCAATATGGGAAGTCCCGGTTTTCTCATAAAGAGCTTCTTCAAATGCTCTTCATTCGGCTTCACATAACCGTCCGGAGTCATCTCTCCTTCAGCGCGCCAAAAATCATTCCAATCGATAAAAAAATCTTTGTATTGAGAATGATCCCCGTTCTCCAACATGTCTTGAAACTGAGGCGAACCAACAGAAAGATGATTGAGGACAAGGTCAAATTTTAACCCAAGGTTGAGCTTACGCATTTCCTCCAAGTCAGTCTCGGAGACAAGCTCTTGATTGAGATCGTAATCGATGACCGAAAAACCACGATCCAAATCGCTGTTAAAAAACGTGGGAAGGATATAGAATAGTGAAAAGGTGTCTTTGAACTCCGGCCTTTTGAGCATGTCGATAATGTCGGCAAGCTTTCGCCCAATACTGTCGGGATAGGCATTCAAAATAACCCCTTGCGGCAACACGTTATTCATCGATTTGTTTCCGGTGGTTGTTATCATAATCGGGGGCGGAACGAGGGCTATGCTTATTCCTCGAGTGACGGCTCAGGAGCCGCACAGGAATCGTAGAAATCATAGTGGTCAATGGCTTCGAGGATACCGTCGGCATACTTTTTTGTGGCGAAATAAATGGCTTCCGCATCGGTAATATTGGACAGTTCCTCATTGTGACGATTGGCCACGATGACACCTAGCATATTGCCGCGTATCATATCTTCATCGGCTCCCGAACCGCCGGCCACGAGGACATGGTCAAGCGGGATTTGCAATTGATGCGCCGCGTAACGCAGGGCCAAGCCCTTGGAAGCCCGGGCCGGCACCACGTCGAGGAATTGTCCGAACGACAAGATCAGATTTACATTGAGTTCCGCCTGGTAAAACTGCGCCTGAATATCCTCATAGCTGGGTGAACTGTCCAGGTCGATGAAGTAACTGATCTTGAAACGGCTCTGAAATGCCTTGCCCTGAATTTTGAGTCCCGGAAGCTTGCCCAGCAATTGATGAACGGCGCGGGGACTCCAGTTATGGTCAACGTGGTCCGTCCAGACGGTGTCGGCGATCAATTTCGGAGCATAATGAATTTCAGTTCCAGCTTCGGTGATCAAGATATCGGGCATGGGGATATGATGTTTGCGGATAGCCCGGCGGGCAGAATCTAGAGAGCGCCCGGTGACGATGCCAAAAGCCGCGCTATTGCGGTTTTCGTGAAGGACCTCTTTCAATCGAGCCAGCGCCTCTGGGTTGCCGATCAAACTTTGGTCGATATCGGTGAATATGGCACGATCTCGATAAATCGAATGTCTGCGCTGCTTGGGGGGGCGCTTGCTCTCTCCCTCGGCAAAGGAAGTGATTTTTTTCAGATAGGTGTTTGCATGGGTATGCCAAGCGTAGTGTTTTTTGACGCCCTTTAGGCCATTGTCGCGCATCCGCGTCCAAATTTTCTTATCGCGTAAAATGCTTGCAATCGCCTCACCAATAGCATCGGTGTCAAGGGGATCAATCAAGATTCCGTTATCACAGTTGCCTAAGATATCCGTCGGCCCACCGTCCTCTGTAACCACCACGGGAAGTCCCGATGCGGCGGCCTCGAGAATCGTCAGGCCAAAAGGTTCGGTAAGAGCCGGATTGACAAATACGCCACCCGATGCCGCCGCGATGCGATACATGGTCGCTGAATCGTCCATGGTCTTGGGGAAGGCAATCTTGCCGTTTAAGTCGTACTTATCGATCTGGATAAGGATATCCGTAAGCACTTCGCGTGCGCCATCTTCCATTTCGAGAATATCGTCCCGAGGTCCGGCGATCACGACTAAATTGCCGAGTTTTTGAAGTTCCTTGTTTTCCCCGTATGCGACCACCAGGGCACCAAGGTTTTTGCGCGGGTCCGAGCGGGCAATCGCCAATATCATCGGCTTTTTTGGCTCATCGAACAGGTTCAAAATCTGCTTGCTCATCGGCGCAGAGTCCTCTGAGCCGTCCGGAGGATAGAAACAATCGAGATTTGTACCCGGTGGGATGACCGTCATATTTTCCGGCTGATAACAATCATATAACTCGTACTGTTCTTCGACTTCGTTATTGGTAGAGGCAATGACCAATTCGGCGGAAGCAAGCGTCACTTCCTCCGCATCGATTCTGCGCATCATGTTGTAGCTGGTTTCAATTTCTTCATGGGAAACACCGTTGGCCAGCAACCTCATTCGTTTGACACGTCCAAGCGAATGGCCGGTATGAACTTGAGGGATCCCAAAAAATTTTGAAAGCTGCGCTCCGACATAACCCGCATCGGCATAGTGACTATGGATCACGACCGGCAGATGCGCTTGGGTTCGCATATAGCTCGCGGCATTATCTGCGAAACTGTCTAGGTGGTCCCATAGTTCCTCTTTACAAACGTATTCCTCCGGTCCGGCCTCGATGCGCACGATATTAACGTTCGGCGCAATTTGCTCAATCGCCTGGGCGTAAATCGGGTCGACGGACTCGTCAACGATCAGGCGCGTCATCAAGTCAACCCGAGCAACATTTGGCAACGTGCCAAGCGCTCTTGCCAGTTCAAGCACGTAAAGAACCTGGCCGCCGGTGTCGGCATCGCGTCCCAATTCGAGGTTCTCACCACGGATCAAACCATGAATGCTGATTAAGAGTATGTATATGTCTTCAGGATTGCGGTTGCTCATGACTGTGTGCGCTATCTTTAGGAGTTTGCAGTGATTGAGGTGAAATCTGTGTGGTTGGGTGACCTACCGCTATGAGCGATCCATAACACGCTTAAAGACTTCGGCATAGTAATGCCCCGTTGTCCAGGCAATGGAATAACCTAGGCTGCGACAACGATGTATTCAAGCGGCTTCCCCTCAGGCAGGGAAACAGGCAGCCCTTCACTGGGGAGCACTGGAGGCGGCCCCACCATGATCGCAAAGGTCAATCCCAGCCGAATATGGGCTGCATGTTCGGGTTTAACTTACCCCTTGAAAAGCCGATTGAGGGTCCGCTTTTGGGGACACGGTCGTACGCCTGCTTTCAGGCGCTAAGCCGTACGATCCGGACTATCTCGGCAAAGCTCAGCGGCGATTGACGACGTTATGACCGAAATTTCGAAGCGGGTGAAACGCCCGCTAGACCCAACCCGCTTGAAGGCGTTGCGTTTGAGTTGCGTGCGAGCGGCGGATTTATGCACTGAGCCGGAAATGACAAAACCCCTTGGTTTCCCAAGGGGTTTTGATGGTGGAGCCAGACGGGATCGAACCGACGACCTCTACAATGCCATTGTAGCGCTCTCCCAACTGAGCTATGGCCCCGAGTCTTTATCGCCCCCGAAGGGATGCCCTGTTCGGGGCTGGGGGCGTGTGCGGCGGGAAGGTACTGTCCTGCCTTGCTGATGGCAAGGGGAAAATCATTCCGCCAAGATATTTGCCGATATTTTTTTGGGGGCGGCCCACAAAAGACGCGAGGCTTAGCCCTCTCGGTCGCTACCTTCGACGTGCACGCTGACCTCCGACAAATCGTCATCGTCGTCGCTGAGATCGGAAGCATCTTCCATCAAGCCTTCATCTTCATCGTCTTCATCGCCATCGACATCGTCATCAACATCGTCGTCTAAACCCAGGTCAACGTCGATCACGTCGTCGTCATCTTCGTCGTCATCCTCGGGGGCTTTTTTTACCGGTGCGGGAAGGGGCTCGATGATGGCCTCGGCCTTGGATTTGCTCTTCGTTTTAACGGCTTCAATCACCGCGCCGCACTTTGGACAGGTCGCAAGTTTCTGACCAAAATCAAAGAATTTGGTTTCGCAGTCTGGACAAGCATGCTTGTCGCCTAAGTTCGGCTTTGCCACCTGCGGGCCTCCGCTGTTCGGTGTTGAGTGTTAAAGTGTAGTCTCTATCTTTGCCAATTGCCACGTTCCACGGGTTCTGTCAAAAAGAAAAACATGCTAGAGACCCACTTGTCATTTTCTTTCACCTTCATGATCCAAATATAGAGGTCACCCGTGCCCACATTGACCGCCCACAAATCCGCGCCTTTGCAAGGTCGCATCCGCGTTCCCGGCGATAAATCCATTTCACATCGCGCGCTGATGTTGGGCGCGGTGGCGCTGGGACAGACGCGGGTGAGCGGATTGTTAGAAGGCGAAGACGTGCACGCCACCGCCGCCGCCATGCGGGCCTTGGGCGCGCGGATCGAGCGTTTGGACACTGGCGAATGGCGGGTCCACGGCCTCGGCGTCGGTGGATTGCTGCAGCCCCATGAAAATCTCGACATGGGCAATTCCGGCACCGCCGCCCGGTTGCTGATGGGCCTCATCGCGGGCCACGACATTCACGCCACCTTTACCGGCGACGCGTCGTTATCGTCACGCCCGATGATGCGCGTGATCACCCCCTTGTCCCAAGTCGGCGCCACCTTTGACGCCGCCGAGGGCGGACGCCTGCCCTTGACCGAGACCGGGGCGAAAGACCCGATGCCCATTGAATATGAGCTTCCGGTGGCGTCGGCGCAGGTGAAATCGGCGGTGTTGCTGGCGGGGCTGAACGCGCCGGGCGAAACCGTCGTGATTGAGCCCACCCCCACCCGCGATCATTCGGAAAAAATGCTGGCTCACTTTGGCGCGGACGTTCACGTCCAAGAGCTGCCGGGCGGTGGACGACGCATCACCTTAAAAGGCCGTCCCGAACTTACGGGCCGCGACGTCATCGTGCCCGCCGACATTTCGTCTGCGGCGTTTGTCTTGGTGGCGGCCAGCATTGCCCCCGGCTCCGACGTGACGCTCACCGATGTGGGCCTCAATCCGCTCCGCGCGGGCGTGGTTGAAACGCTTAGGGATTTAGGCGCTGACATCGAGATTTTAAACCCGCGCGTGGAAGCGGGTGAAGACATCGCCGATTTGCGCGTCAAGGCCGCCAATCTGCGTGGCTGTACTGTACCCGCGGCACGCGCGCCCGCCCAAATCGACGAATACCCGGTGCTGTTTGTCGCCGCCGCCTGCGCCCACGGCATCACCCGCTTTGAAGGCTTGGAAGAACTGCGCGTCAAAGAAAGCGACCGTTTAGGCGTTATGGCCGAAGGCCTCCGGGCGTGTGGCGTCCAGGTGAAGGACGGCCCCGACTGGCTGGAAGTCACCGGCGTCGGCGGTACAGATACATGCGTTCCCGGCGGTGCTACCGTGGCGTCGCGCCTAGATCACCGCATCGCCATGTCATTTTTGGTGCTGGGCCTGGCCAGCGACGCCCCCATTACGGTGAACGATGCCAGCCCCATCGACACCAGCTTTCCCGATTTCCGCGGCCTGATGCAGGGCCTTGGCGCTCATTTTACCACCGAGAAGGACTAAGCCATGACCATCATTATCGCCATTGACGGGCCGGCGGCGGCGGGCAAGGGTACGCTAGGTGCCCGGTTGGCGGAAACCTATGGCCTGGCCAAGCTCGACACCGGGCTGTTGTACCGGGCCACAGGCTTTAAAGTGCTGAGCCAAAGTGGCGCCCCGGATAACCCCGACGCCGCCGAAGCCGCCGCCCGGGCCCTAAACCCTGATGAACTGGGCCATGCGGCGCTGCGGACCGACGAAGCGGCGCAGGCGGCTTCCAAGGTTTCCGCCATCCCCGGCGTGCGCGCGGCTTTGCTTGATTTTCAGCACCAATTCGCCGCAAATCCGCCCGTTTTGGCCGATGGAAGCCCCGCAAAAGGGGCTATTTTGGACGGGCGCGACATCGGCACCACCGTGTGTCCGAACGCCGACGTCAAACTCTTCATCACGGCCAGCACCGAAGTCCGCGCCCAGCGGCGCTTTAAAGAGTTGCAGGAACGTGGCCTTGAGGCTATATATGCCCGCGTTCTTGAGGATATGAAGGAGCGTGACGCTCGCGATTCAAATCGTAGCGCGTCACCGCTGGTTGCAGCCGACGATGCGTACGTGTTGGACACCAGTACGTTAGACGCCGACGCAGCCTATGCGGCGGCCGTTGAATTCATCGCCACCAAGGACCTCTTCTGACAGCGAACGAACGTTCTCGGAAGTGACTTAGCCCCGCGCCCCGCAAACGAAGGGTCGCGGATTTGATGTTTGTTTAGACCGCCGGAACCAACCGGCTGGCATGAATAGTAAAAGACAAGGAAGACCTAAATCTTATGACAACTGAAAATTTTGCAGACTTACTCGACGAGTCTTTTGGTGGCAGCGATAGCTTTGAAGGCAGTGTTGTTACCGGTACCGTTCTTTTCGTAGATAGCGACGCCGTCCTGGTTGACGTCGGACTGAAGTCCGAAGGCCGCATCCCCATGAAAGAATTCGGCGTTGGTGCCGATGCTCAGGTTATCACCATTGGCGATAGCGTCGACGTGTTCGTTGAACGCTACGAAGATCGCGACGGCATGATCCGCCTGTCCCGCGAAAAAGCGCGCCGTGAAGAATCCTGGGTCCAGCTGGAAAAACTGTTCGAAGCTCAAGAACGTGTCAACGGCACCATCTTTGGCCGCGTCAAAGGCGGCTTCATTGTCGATCTTAACGGCGCCGTAGCCTTCTTGCCCGGTTCCCAGGTTGACATCCGCCCCGTGCGCGACGTGACCCCGCTGATGAACACCCCGCAGCCGTTCCAGATTTTGAAGATGGATCGTTCGCGCAACAACATCGTTGTCTCGCGCCGCGCCGTGTTGGAAGAAACCCGCGCCGAAGCCCGCTCGGAACTCATCAGCCAGCTCAAGGAAGGCGACGTGCTCGAAGGTATGGTCAAGAACATCACCGATTACGGCGCGTTCGTCGACCTTGGCGGCGTTGATGGCCTGCTGCATGTCACCGACATTGCTTGGAAGCGCATCAACCACCCGACCGAAGCTTTGCAGGTTGGCCAGACTGTTAAGGTCCAGGTCATCCGCTTCAACGCCGAAACCCAGCGCATCTCGCTTGGCATGAAGCAGTTGGAAGCCGATCCTTGGGAAGGCGTCGAAGCCAAATACGCGATCGGCACCAAGCTCAAGGGCCGCGTCACCAACATCACCGACTACGGCGCATTCGTCGAGTTGGAAGCTGGCGTCGAAGGTCTGGTTCACGTGTCCGAAATGTCTTGGACCAAAAAGAACGTGCACCCAGGCAAAATCGTTTCCACGTCGCAAGAAGTCGAAGTCATGGTTTTGGATGTCGATTCTGACAAGCGTCGCATCTCCCTTGGCCTCAAGCAGTGTGGCGACAACCCGTGGGACAGCTTCCTCACCACCCACTCCGCCGGCACCGAAGTCGAAGGCGAAATCAAGAACATCACCGAATTCGGTCTGTTCATCGGTCTCACCGAAGAAATCGACGGCATGGTTCACCTGTCCGACCTGTCTTGGGAAAAATCCGGCGAAGACGCCATCAAGGATTACAAGAAGGGCGACATGGTCAAAGCCAAGGTCCTCGACGTGGACGTGGCCAAAGAACGCATCTCGCTCGGCGTCAAGCAGCTCACCAAGGATCCGTTTGAAGAAGGCATGTCCGGACTCAAACGTGGCACCGTGGTGACCTGCGAGATCACCGCGATCACCGACGGCGGCATTGAAGTGCTGGCTGGCGACGGCGTCCCGGGCTTCATCCGCAAGGCTGAACTGTCCCAGGAACGTTCCGAGCAACGCCCCGATCGCTTTGCCACCGGCGAAAAGATCGACGCCAAGATCATGCAGATCGACGCCACCAGCCGCAAGCTGACCTTGTCGGTTAAAGCCCTTGAAGTTCAGGAAGAAAAGAAGGCCATGAAGGACTACGGTTCGTCCGACTCCGGCGCTTCCCTGGGCGACATCTTGGGTGCAGCTCTGAAAGAGAAGAAGTCCACCGGCGACGGTGCCGAGGCTGAAGCTCCGAAGAAGAAAGCCGCACCGAAGAAAAAGGCTGCAGCAAAAAAGACCGCTGCTAAGAAAGCCAGCGCTGAAGAAGCTCCGGCTGAAGCGAAAGCCGAAGACGACAGCGCCGAATAAATCCAGCGCGTTACGTCCACCAAAAAAAACGCCCCCGGCCTCACGGTCGGGGGCGTTTCTTTTTTGCGTCCATTCTTTGTGCGTACGTGTGATAAGCTTTGCCACCCTTTCGTGAATGGAGTTTTACGACTTATGTCTACCGACACCGATCTTTTGATGGAGCGACGCCGGGCCCGGCGCCAGGGTTTGATTTGGAAAGTCGCCGCCGTGGTGGCCGTGACCGCGCTGGTCGCGGTTTTGTCTGTCGGCGGGCCTGCCAATTTAAGCACCATGGGAGGCTTGGGTAATACTGAGGCACCCGACGGCCCCCGCATCGCGCGCATCAACATTGAAGGCATTATTTTAGAAGACCGCTGGCGCGATGCCATGATCGCTGACCTTAAAGACGATGAAAATGTCAGCGCGGTGATCGTCTACGTCAACAGCCCCGGTGGTGCTGTGGTGGGCGGTGAGGATCTCTACCGAAATCTGCGCGACCTAGGCGGTGAAAAACCGGTGGTCGCCGTGATGGGATCGCTCGCCGCGTCTGCGGGTTACATGACCGCCATCAGCGCCGATCGTATTTTCGCTCGCGAGGGTACCATAACCGGGTCCATCGGCGTTTTGTTCGAAGCGACCGAATTTACCGGCCTGATGGAAAAAATCGGCGTGAAGGCAGAAATGGTAAAAAGCGCACCGCTCAAAGCCCAGCCCAATCCCATCGAGCCGTTCAGCGATGCGGGCCGCGCCGCCATCAAGTCGGTGGTCATGGACATGTACGACATGTTTGTCGACATGGTGGTGGACCGCCGGAATTTAAGCCGGGAACAGGTGCTGGTGCTGGCCGACGGACGTATTTTCACCGGCAGGCAGGCGGTACAAAACGGCCTGGTGGACGCCATCGGCGGCGAAACGCAGGCGGTCTCGTGGCTGGAGTCAAAGCGCGACGTCACCCCCGGCCTGCCCGTTATTGAAGCCAAACCTGACTATCCGCGCCCGGACTTCGTACAGCGGCTCCTGGGGGCGGCAGGAAAAGCGCTGGTATCAGAACGACTTACACTTGACGGTTTGCTCTCGGTTTGGCACCCTGGACTCTAGCTGCCGGTCAACGGGTCTTAGAATGGACAATCGTGTCCAGATGAGGGGATGGAAATCACAGTATTTCCAGTCCCTAAATGTTTCGGGGTGGAGCCGGCGGGAGGTTAAACGATGACTAAATCTGAATTGATTCAAAGGCTCTCTGAAGCCAATCCGCACCTCTATTTGCGAGATGTCGAGCGTATCGTCACAACGATTTTTGACGAAATTACCGATGCGCTTGCCAATGGCGACCGTGTGGAGTTGCGTGGCTTTGGCGCGTTTTCGGTGAAAGAGCGCGGCGCGCGGACCGGGCGAAACCCGCGTACCGGTGAAGCGGTTGACGTGCCGTCCAAATACATTCCGTATTTCAAGACCGGTAAGCAACTGCGTGAAAAACTCAACGCGGGCGGCTAACATTTCACGCCCCATCACAGAACGCGACCGGGCAACGCCCCGGTCTCTCAACGGAGGACAGCCCTGTGCGGCGCATTTTATCTTGGGCTTCCTGGCTGATCATGGTGCCGCTGTTCGTAGCGTCGGTGGTCTTCGCACTGCATAACAAATCCCTGGTGGCGCTCGACCTGTGGCCCTTTGGCCTGGTGGTTGAGCTGCCTATTTATCTGGCGCTGTTCGCGGTGCTGGGCGTCGGCGTTATCATTGGTGGCATCGTGGCGTGGCTGGGTCAGGGGCGCGTGCGCTCAAACCTGCGCGCCCAGGCTTACCAAGGCGAAGTCGCGCGGCGCGCATTAAATGCCGAGCGGGAAAAGCTGGACGCCTTGGCGCAGGAATTGAACAGCGCCAAATCGGCCCCCCAATCGGCTGCGACGGCACCTGCGTCATCATCCCCCACGCCAGCTGTCGGTCGCCAAGAAACGTTGCCGCCGCCGCACAACATCAATTAAGCCTTTGCCCGGCCCTGCGCGCGGGTTAAAAGAACGCATGGCTGAAATTACTCACCCTTGGCAACGGATCTTCGTGGCCCTTGATACCACCGACGTCGGCCACGCGGTCGAGCTGGCCCATGGTCTCAAGGGTTCGGTCGGCGGCGTCAAAGTGGGCAAAGAATTTTTCACCGCCGCCGGTCCCGAAGGTGTGCACCGGGTCACCGAATGCGGCATGCCGCTGTTTCTCGATCTCAAATTCCACGACATTCCCAACACCGTGGCCGGTGCCATCCACGCAGCGCTGGCCCTGGACCCGTTCATGGTCAATGTCCACGCCAGCGGCGGACGGCGCATGATGCAGGCCGCCGCCAAGGCCGCCTATGAGGGCAGCAAAGATGCCGCGAGCACCCCACTGGTCGTTGGCGTCACGGTACTGACATCAATGGCGCGCGAAGATTTGGCCGAAATTGGCCTCGACATCAATCCGCTGGAACAAGTGCTACGCCTCGGCCGTCTGGCTAAGGTCAGCGGCCTGGACGGCGTCGTGTGTTCGGCCAAGGAAGTGGTGGCCCTGCGCGGTGCCGTGGGCGCTAATTTCAAACTGGTGGTGCCGGGCATCCGCCCCGCCTGGGCCAGCACCGACGACCAACGCCGAGTGGTCACGCCCAAAGACGCCATCGATTTGGGCGCCGACTACCTGGTCATCGGCCGCCCCATCACCGGCCATAAAGACCCGCTCGAAGCGGCGAGGCTGATTGCCGAAGAACTGGCGTAAGCGCCGTTTTGCGATACGAATTCTCTAACACTCTTTGGTCTAACCACCGGCCCATTTCACTTCCTATAGTGAGCAGATGTTTTTGTATGAGGGGGTACGATGACCGACACGGTAAATTCTCAAGCCACACCAAGACTGAAAGTCATGCCGCTGGTGCTCAGCAGCTACCGCACAGTATTTGGCAACCTAGGCGCTCTGGCGCAGATGCTTTGGCTGGTCGTTGGGTTAAATTTTTTTTATGTCTACTATCAATTTATAGAGATGGAAAAATTTGCGCAGCAAGTTCAATTGGGAAATCTGAGTGTTGCCGTGCAACTGGGTTCAAGTTCATTTTTCGGGTCATTTATTGGCGGAACCTTGGGATTGTTGTTGCTAAGCGGTGTGATGGTTGCCATTCACCGCTTTGTCCTGGTGGGGGTAAAACCGATTTTCCCCGGATTTGGCATCGCCAGACGTGAACTTCGGTTTTGTGGATATTTTTTGGCTGTAAATTTCATGTTTGTTGTTGTTGCGATGGTGCCAATGCTTCTGGTGAAGGTGATGCAGCAATTCGTTCAGGGTGTCGTAGGCAACGGGGGGGGTATGATTTTCATTCTTTCGATTGTTGCGATGGTTGCATTTTTGATCGGAATAATAACGGTTATGACCCGCATGTCATTTGTTTTGCCCGCCATTGCGATGGACCAAGAAGGTGGCTTATGGCATCGTTTTGATCATGCCTGGAAGGCGGCAAAAGGGCATACCGCGACCATGATTACGGCTTTGTTTCTGGCACTACTGCCATGGGGCATCATTTCCAGCATTGGGAGTTATTATATTGTCAGACCTTCCCTGGAAAAATTTGTAATCACTGGTGTGCTCCCCGCCACGCCAATGATGATCAATTCTATGATTTCAATCGTTTTCGGATGGGTTGCAATTGTCTTAAGCACGGTGATCTATTCGCATGCCTATCGCATTTTAGAAGACATTCAGACCAACACTGCAAAATCGCAGGTCGTGATGGAGCCGCAATAAGCCGTGATGAGGTTGAGCCGTGAACGCTTTTGTTTCCCTTCTTAAAACACTACTCCATTTGGCACGCACGCGTTTAGGCCCGGTTGCCTTGGCGGCGCTGCTGCCGTTCATTTTGTCCCATTTGGTGGTGCTACAGGCGCGGCGCATCGGCATGCCGGAACGCCTGGTCCTTGATGTGCTGCACGGCGCTGTCGTGCTGTCGTACTTAACCGCCTGTGTGCGTGTGGCCCAGGGACCCGGGACCGGGTTGGCGCGCTTTGGCTTGGCGATGCCAAAACCAACATGGCCGGGGTTCGGCGTGATGGCGCGGGTGACGGGCGCGGTGGTTCTGATCGGCCTGCCGACCGCCCTTTTGCTCCATCCCCTGGTGCAAGCCATGGAGGCGGCGCAAAACAACTTGGGCGCAGGCGCGCTGTACCTGCCCGTCACCATGCTGCCCGAATTCATCATGACCACCCTGGTGGGCTTGGCGTTGGCGGCGGGGACGGGTAAGGTAAGTTCTCGCAACGATTGAATTTCTGAATTAAGTTGAGACAACCCATGAACCAGGGACTTACCATCGCCGCCACGACCTACCGTTTGTTGGGGAAGGTTTTTGTCTCAGCATTGGCTCTAATGGCCTTGCCACTTTCGATTTCTGTCGGATTAGAATACCTATCGAAGGGTTTGAAAGACTTCCCCTTGTGGCTGTTTGATGCGTCGCAGGGCCTGTTACATTTGGTTTACGTTGCCGCTTTATTACGAATTATCTTGTTGGGCCATCCGGTTTCATTAAGGGCCTTACGCTTGGGGCGTGATGAATGGAGCATGTTTTTTATATCGGCGTTCATTGGAGTGTTGGCGTTCTTGCTGGGGATGATTCTGGTAGTGATACTTATCCTGAGTGGAGCTACAAGTACGACGTACTTGGTCGTGGGGTCACTCATTGGGACGTACTTGGCCGTAAGGTTTTTGCTGCTGTTCCCTCTAATTGTTGTGCGGGGCAGCGATATGACGAACGCATTTAATAACTCCTGGAGGGGTACCCAAGGGAACGTCTTAATGCTGATCATCGCCGGGGTTTTGACTGTCGGTCTATTTGCGGGCGGATTGGAACTCGGCCTTATGTACGCGTTGGGTGCAATCCATACGGTGCCGGGAATTTTGCAGGCTGTAGCAGCCATTACTGTTGAATTTGCTGCTAGCACAGTTATTACGTGCCTGAGCGCCGTGTCCTATCAGGCCCTAGTCGAACAGACGGAAACCGTTTAAAACCTAACCCATGACCATTGACGTAAAAATTTGCGGCATCACTTCAGCCGCGGCGCTTGACGCTGCCGTATCCGGTGGCGCATCGATGCTGGGCTTTGTGTTTTTTGCCAAGTCGCCGCGCAACTTGAACCCTGACGAGGCGCGCGACTTGTTGGCGCGGGTGCCGGGCGGCGTGCTCAAGGTGGCTTTGTTGGTCGATCCCGATGATTCTGAGGCCCGCTCCATCGGCTGCGAGTTGTCGTTTGACCTGATCCAGTTGCATGGGTTGGAAAGCCCTGCGCGGGTGGCCGAAATTAAGACCATCACGGGCAAACCCATAATGAAGGCGGTGGGCATCGCGTCCCCGGACGACATCGCCCGCGCCCATGCGTATGAGGCCGTGGCCGATCGCATCTTGTTGGACGCCAAGGCCCCCGAGGGTGCGGCCCTTCCCGGCGGTAACGCGCTGAGCTTCGATTGGAGCCTTATATCGGAGGAAACGTGGACCAAACCGTGGATGCTAGCCGGGGGTTTGAACGCGGACAACTTAAGTGAGGCGGTAAAAACCAGCGGCGCCGGGGCCGTTGACGTGTCCAGCGGTGTGGAAGACGCACCGGGGCGCAAAAGCGTGCAAAAAATCCATGAATTCCTAAAGGTTGCGGCGACCCTTTAAGGTCCCCATCGGGCGCTAAATCGGTGGTATTTCGCGCCCAGCCTTGCTATGGTCCGCGCTCCTAAAACAAGCCCGTGCGAGAACCATGACCAAGCCCAACACCCTACGTTCAGGCCCCGACGATAAAGGCCATTTCGGCATCTTCGGCGGGCAGTTTGTCGCCGAGACGCTGATGCCCCTGGTTCACGAGGTCGCCAAGGCCTATGAGGCCGCCAAGGCCGACCCGGAATTCGCCCGCGAAAAGGCCTATTACTTGGCCGACTATGTGGGTCGTCCGTCGCCGCTGTTTTATGCCGAGCGCCTGACCAAGCACTTGGGCGGGGCCAAGGTGTATCTCAAGCGCGAAGACTTAAACCACACCGGCGCGCACAAGGTAAACAACACCGTGGGCCAGATTTTACTGGCCCGGCGCATGGGCAAGACCCGCATCATCGCCGAAACCGGGGCCGGGCAGCACGGCGTCGCCACCGCCACGGTGTGCGCGCTGTTCAACATGGACTGCATCATTTACATGGGTACCAAGGACATCGAACGCCAAGCCCCCAACGTGTTTCGCATGAAGATGCTCGGCGCCGAAGTTCGGCCCGTGACCACCGGGTCCTGTTCGTTGAAAGACGCCATGAACGAAGCGATCCGCGATTGGGTCGCCAACGTCGATACCACCTATTTCCTCATCGGCACCGCGGCGGGCATGCACCCGTACCCAGAAATGGTGCGCGATTTCCAGTGCGTCATCGGCGACGAAGTGCGCGAACAATGTCTGGCCGCCGAAGGCCGCTTACCCGACACCTTGGTCGCATGCATCGGCGGCGGCTCCAACGCCATCGGCCTGTTCCACCCCTTCCTAGACGATCCAGACGTACGCATCATTGGCGTCGAAGCGGCGGGACGGGGGATTGAAACCGGCTTTCACGCCGCCAGCCTGAACGCGGGCAGTCCCGGTGTGCTGCACGGCAACCGCATGTACCTGTTGCAAGATGAAGACGGTCAAGTATTGGAAGCCGACAGCATTTCCGCCGGGCTTGATTATCCAGGCATCGGGCCGGAACATTGCTGGCTGCACGACATCGGCCGGGTCGAATACGTCCCCATCACCGATGCCGAAGCCCTGGATGCGTTCCAATTGCTGACCAAGCTGGAAGGCATTATTCCGGCCCTGGAATCGGCCCACGCCATCGCCCACGTGGTGAAGCTGGCCCCGGCGCTAGACAAAGACAACATCTTGGTCATTAACTTGTCGGGTCGTGGCGATAAGGACCTCAACACCGTCGCCGCGCATTTAGGGATGGAAATGGGGGCGAACTTATGACGGCCCCCTTTGAAACCCGCTTGGATGCCCGCTTCAAAGCCTTAAAAGCCGAAGGCCGTGGCGGCCTGGTGACCTTCATCACCGCAGGCGACCCGGACACGGATACATCGTTGGCTATCTTAAAGGGCTTGCCCGCCGCCGGTGCCGACATCATCGAGTTGGGCATGCCGTTTTCCGACCCCATGGCCGACGGCTTGGCTATTCAAGCCAGCTCGCTGCGCGCCCTCAAGGCCGGAATGACGCTGCGCAAAACCTTAAGCATGGTGCGTGCCTTTCGCCAAGACGACGATGAGACGCCGATTGTCTTGATGGGGTACTACAACCCCGTGCACCATTACGGCTCTGAAAAATTCATAGCGGATGCCAAGGCCGCGGGCGTGGACGGCTTGATTATTGTCGACCTGCCGCCCGAGGAAGAGGCCGAATTGTGCCTGCCCGCCTTGGCCGGGGGCATTAACTTCATTTATCTGACCGCGCCCACCACCGACGACGACCGTCTGCCCGTGGTGTTAAAGAACGCGTCGGGTTTTGTTTATTATGTTTCCATCACCGGGGTGACCGGCACGGGTTCGGCACGCTTGAGCGATACCCGGGCAGCGGTCGAACGCATTCGCCGCCATACCGACCTGCCCGTGGCGGTGGGCTTTGGCATCACCACACCCGAGGCCGCAGCCGAAGTGGCCAGCGTGGCCGATGCGGCGGTGGTCGGCTCGGCATTGATCAATGTGCTGTGCGAAAATTTAGACGCAGATGGCAAGGCAAACGCCTCATTGGTGGACAAGGTACTGGCGTTCGCGCGACAATTGGGCGACGGCGTGCGCCAAACCAAGACTTAAAGGAAGCGGTACATGAACTGGCTCAAGGATTTCGTCCGGCCCAAGCTGAAACAACTTGTTGGCGGGGGCAAAGACATTCCCGATAACATGTGGCATCAGTGCCCGTCGTGCGAACAGATGATCTTCCACCGCGATATGGAAGAGAGCGATCATGTGTGCCAACACTGTGGCCATCACATGCGCATCTCCGTGACGCGCCGTTTGGAAATGATGTTCGACGGCGGCGCGTACAAAACCGCTGAGTTCGAATCCTCGGTCGTCGATCCGCTGAAATTTAAAGACCTGAAGAAATACACCGACCGCGTTAAGGACTACCAAGCCAAGACCGGGGCCAACGATGCGCTGGTCGTCGCCCACGGTAAAATGGGCGGCCAGAACGTGGTCGTTGCCGCCTTTAACTTCGCCTACATGGGCGGGTCCATGGGCACGGCGGTGGGCGAAGGCATCGTCACCGCATCCAAGCTGGCGCAAATGCAAGACGCCTCTTTGATCATCGTCCCCACGTCGGGCGGCGCACGCATGCAAGAAGGCATTTTGTCGCTGATGCAGATGGCGCGAACCACCATTGCGGTGAACGAAGTCAAGGAAAAGGGCTTGCCCTACATCGTGCTTTTGACCGACCCCACCACCGGGGGGGTTTCGGCATCGTTCGCCATGTTGGGCGACATTCAGATCGCTGAACCCGGATGCACCATCGGTTTTGCCGGACGGCGCGTGATTGAACAGACCATCCGCGAACAACTGCCCGACGATTTCCAAAGTGCTGAATACCTTTTGGAACATGGCATGGTGGACATGGTGACACCGCGCAAGGAACTGCGCTCCACCCTGATCCGTATTTTGTCGTTGTTGCGCAACACCGGCGCGCCCGCACGCGTGGTAAAGCTCAGCCCTGACGCTGACACTGAAACACCCGTAGCAACGGCCCCGGTTATCGACGCGCCGATTCCCCACGGTTCGCGCCCAACAGAATAAGCGTTCAGCGCCCAAACATGAGCACCGATAAAATCCTCGCACGGCTCACTGCCCTGCACCCCAAATCCATCGATCTCAGCCTGGAACGGCTGGAACGATTGCTCGCGGCTTTGGACCATCCGGAATCTAAATTACCGCCCGTGGTCCATGTGGCCGGCACCAACGGCAAGGGATCAACGCTGGCGTTCTTGCGCGCCTTTTGCGAAGCCGCCGGTTTGCGCGTGCACGTCTATACCTCGCCCCATTTGGTCACCTTCAATGAACGTATTCGCGTCGCCGGTGAGTTGATCTCAGACGCCGCGTTGGACGAAATTTTAAGTGAATGTGAAACCGCCAACCAAGGGCAGCCCATCACCTTTTTCGAGATCACCACTGCCGCCGCATTTTTGGCCTTTTCGCGCACCCCCGCCGACATCGTATTGTTGGAAACGGGACTGGGTGGCAGGCTCGACGCCACCAACGTCATTGATAAGCCGCGCCTCACCTGCATCACACCGGTGTCGCTGGACCACCAGCATTACTTGGGCGACGACGTGAAAACCATCATGGGCGAGAAGGCCGGAATTTTAAAAGAGGGCGTGCCGTGCATCGCCGCGCAGCAAGGCTCGAAGGTTTTGCAAAAGGTGTTGGAAAAAGCGGCTAAGGCTGCGGGCGCGCCGCTGCTGTGCGAAGGAAAATCTTGGTTTTCGCGGGTCTCTGGCGGACGCCGGAGCACGCCCAAAATGATCTTTTCAGACGGCGGCGAGGATCGCACCTTCCCCATGCCTAGCCTGGTGGGTCATCACCAAATGCGCAACGCGTCACTGGCCATCGCCTGCGCCGACGCCTTGGCCCCGGATTTTAAAATCACCGACGCGGCCATCACGTTGGGCTTGAGCACCGTAGAATGGCCCGGGCGGCTGCAACATATTAAGACAGGGCCGCTGGCAGGTGTTTTGGATGACGGCTGGGAGCTGTGGCTCGACGGCGGACATAACAAGGCCGCGGCGGAAATCTTGGCGCAACATTCCCGGCGCTGGCGGAACGAAGATTTATGGTTGGTGTTTGGCGCCCTCAATCAGCGCAACCCCATTGAGTTTCTGCGCCCCCTGGAAGGAAAGACGGCGGGCATACGCACCGTCACCATACCGGACCAGGAAAATGCCATCACCGCAGACGCGGGTGCGGCCGCCGCGCATGAGTTACGCATGGAAGCTTCTACGGCGGACTCTGTAAAAGACGCCGTTCAAGGTATCATGGACCAAGCGCGCAAGGCTAACCGCACCAGTGGTCGTATCCTTATTTGCGGATCGCTGACATTGGTCGGCCACGTGCTGAACATCAACGCGTCTTAATGAAGGACACCGGACACATGGGCAGTTCGAGCGCGCTTTTTACCCCCCTCCAAATGCGCGGGCTGACGCTGCCCAACCGCGTGGTCGTTGCCCCCATGTGTCAGTACTCGGCCCTAGACGGCCTCGTCGGCGATTGGCATTTGATGCACATCGGTCAGTACGCGGTCGGCGGCCATGGCCTGTTCATCGCCGAAGCCGCAGCGGTGGAGCCGCGCGGACGCATCTCGACACGCTGTCCCGGATTGTGGAACGACAAACAAATACTGGCGTGGAAACGCGTGGTGGACTTCGCCAAGACCTGGGGCAACACTTCGATGGGCATTCAATTGGCCCACGCCGGACGCAAAGGATCCAGCAGCGCACCCTGGCTGGGCGGTGGGCAAGTGGGCGCAGACGAAGGCGGCTGGACCACCGTGGCCCCCAGCGCCATTGCCTTCGACGACACAAGGCCACCACCGGACGCCTTAAGCGTGTCGGACATTCAACAGGTTGTACAGGACTTCGCCGACGCCGCCGTACGCGCCAACGCCGCCGGATTTGACGCGGTCGAAATTCACGCCGCCCATGGCTATCTGCTGCACCAGTTCCTATCGCCGCTCAGCAACCAACGCGACGACGATTTTGGCGGCGCGTTGGAAAACCGCATGCGCTTGGTGCTGGATGTCTATGACGCGGTACGCAAAATGTTCCCCGCCGACAAGCCCGTGGGCGTGCGGATTTCGGCCACCGATTGGGTCGAAGGCGGCTGGGACCTAGCCGACACCGTCCAGTTGGCGTGTGCCTTGGAAGCGCGCCATTGCGATTACATCCATGTCTCAAGCGGCGGGCTGTCCGTGGACCAGAAACTTCCATTAGGTGCGGGCTATCAGGTAGATCTGTGCGCCGCCATCACTCAGGCCACGGAAATGGCCACCATCGCCGTGGGCCAGATTACCGAACCAGCCCAGGCCGAAACCATCGTACGGTCCGGTCAGTCGGACATGGTGGCATTGGCCCGTGGCATGTTGGTCGATCCACACTGGACCTGGCGCGCGGCACAAGCCTTGGGTGCCGAAACCCCCTATCCGCGCCAATACGAACGCGCCCTGCCCGGCTTCACCACCATGGCCATGCCAACAGACCCCAAGCCGCGCTAACAGGGGCTTATTTAATTCACGATTGTTCGTTCCGCAGGGAAGTGCACAGTCACGGTCGTGCCCTTGCCGACTTCGCTTTGCACATCAATCTCGCCGTCATGCAGCGCCATGAAATTGGCGCACAGCGGCAGGCCAAGGCCGGTGCCCTCGTGCTTGCGAGAATTGTCCCCGCCGTCCACTTGTTCAAAAGGTTGCATCGCCCGGGTGATGTCTTCAGGCGACATGCCTATGCCCTCATCCGAAACGCTCATGACTATCGCGCCTTCTTCGTCCAATTTCGCCGCGACGGCAACACGCCCACCGACGGGCGTGAACTTAATCGCATTGGAGAGCAGGTTGTTGAGGATTTGGGTCACGACCTTTTTATCCCCGCACAATTTCGGCAAATCCGACGCCATGGTCGTGGACACCTTCAGGCCCGCGTCTTGTGCCATTTTTTCCACTTGATGGGTGCAGGCGTCGACAAGCGCTGCCACCTGTAAACTTTCTTCCGCCAAGTCGTACTTGCCCGCCTCGACCTTGGACAGGTCGAGGATATCGTTGATCAGGCTGATCAGAAGAGCCCCGCTGTTGTAGATGTCATCGGCATAGCCATCGTAGTGAGCATCACCGAGGGGGCCGAAGGTTTTGCTGCGCATCATATCACTGAACCCCATGATGGCGTTGAGCGGCGTGCGCAGGTCGTGGCTCATTCCGGCTAAGAAATCAGACTTAGCGCGATTAGCCTTCTCAGCATCAGATTTTGCATGCCGCAGGTCGCTCTCTAACCGTTTTCTGGCGCTGATGTCGCGGATGCTCCAGCGCGAACCGAGAAATACATCGTCATCGTCAAAAATGGGCTGGTACGAAAAGGATGCCCACAGTAGGGTTCCATTTTTGCACCGCACGCGAAAATCTATTTCGTTTTCCATCCCTTGATACAATGCCTGTGTGCGGTGCTCGGATAGGGCAGCCCAATCATCCTGATGGACGATTTCCAAGGGAAAGTTCGCCATGGCCAGACATTCAGACACCCGATAACCGGTCATGCGTTCAACGGCGGGATTTACCCACTTCACGTCTCCATCGTCCCCCAACCAAATTTCCCAGTCATAGGTGTAATCGGCAATGGCGCGAAACCGCTGTTCGCTTTGTTTGAGCGCGGCTTCGACTTTTTTACGCTCGCTAATGTCCTCATGCGCCGACACCCAAACTTCGCCAAATTGCGGATGTTTGAAAGCCGATACGGATGCATGACACCAAAACGGCGTGCCGTCTTTGTGAACGTTTAAGACCTCGCCCGCCCAGCTCCCTTTTTCCTTGAGCGCGCTAAGAATCACGCTTGCGGCCTGCTCCGATGATACCGCACTCACTGCGTTAACAACGCTCACGTTTTTCCCGATCAATTCTCCCGGATCATAGCCAAACATGACTTCAAACTTAGGGTTCGCAAAAACGATCATCGCGTCTTCACTGCGAATTAGGAGCACCCCTTCCGACATATTCTTTAACATCTGAGCCTGAAGCTTAAGATCGCCCACAAAAGGAGCGCTGATACGGTGGGTCAGTACGCCGCCAAGTATGATGATGAACAAAGCCCCGAGACCACCCATAATTGCAACGCGAATAAAGGGTGCGCGAACTTCACTCATATCTATTTTGGCGACGAGACCAACGTTCAAAACAGCCACGGGTTCGTACGCCGCGAGCACGCGAACGCCCCGGTAATCCGTTCCAATCATCGTGCCCGAATGGCCCTGCAGCGCACGGCGCATGGGTTCAGCCATATTGGAATCAACGGAAACCGGGCCCGGTGCCCCTGCGCCGCTGCGGCGGCCGGTATCCAGAAACACAATCAGCCCCCCATCAAGGCGGCCGAGCACAAATTCCCCGCTTTGCCCAAAACCTTCGGACCGGTTGTACGCGTCCAACATTTGATTGATGGTGGCAAAATTGGCTCCGTCGGGATGGTCGTGCTGACTGAATTGGGCATCAAACCGGGCCACCGCCTCAATCATGCGGGCTTGGGTTTTAACCAGATCATACAACCAGTTGCGCTGCTCATCGAGGGCCGCCCGATACAACCCCCAACCGCCAAGTCCGGCAGAGGACGCGGCAACGCCCACCATGACCAGGATCAGCACCAGCAATCTTTTGGTATCGGCTATTTCCCGAAAATGCATACACCATGCCTATTTCCAAAAAGTCTATCGCGCCGCCTTAGGTAGACTTCAATATGACTAAAATTGTGAGCGTCCCCGTCGGCGATGACAACCATTTAAATGACGAATGATAAACAAACAACCATTTGAAGTTACAGGGGTAATTTTATTTCATCTTAAGATTGCGGTCGCAAGGTGATGACGGTTCTATTTCTTAATTTGGTAACCCGTTTTGAAGATCCACCACACCGTTAGCAAACACAGTCCTAAAAAAATTCCGATCATGGCTAAGCTGATCTCGACTCGCACATCTGCGATTTCATAAAAGCTCCAGCGAAAACCGCTGACCAGATACATCACCGGATTGAACAGCGTCACCGTCTGCCACACCGGCGGCAACATGCTCACCGAATAAAAGCTGCCGCCTAAAAAGACCAGCGGCGTCACAACCAGCATCGGGATGATCTGTAGCTTTTCAAAATTATCCGCCCACACACCAATGATAAAGCCAAATAGGCTGAACGTGACGGCGGTCAAAGTCAAAAAGGCGAACATCCACACCGGGTGGGCCACCTGGACCGGAACGAACAGGCCGGCCGTGGCTAAGATGATGACGCCCAAAATAATGGATTTCGTTGCCGCCGCCCCGACGTATCCCAGCACGATTTCAAACGAAGAAACGGGTGCGGACAGCAGCTCGTAAATCGTGCCGGTGAATTTTGGAAAATAGAAGCCGAACGATGCATTGGACACGCTTTGGGTCAACAACGACAGCATGATCAGTCCGGGAACCAGAAACGATCCATACCCGACCCCGTCAATTTCCGTGATGCGCGAGCCGATGGCGGCTCCGAAGACGACAAAATAGAGCGACGTGGACAGCACCGGCGAGACGATGCTTTGGAACAGGGTTCGCCACATGCGCGACATTTCAAACAGGTAAATGGCTTTCACCGCGTAGAGGTTCATGCGCTTTCCCTCACCAAGGTGACAAAAATATCTTCTAGCGAACTTTGGGTCGTGTTCAGGTCTTTAAATTTAATGCCCTCATCGCTCAGCGTCGCCAACAGCGCCGTAATCCCGGTGTGACTGGCCTGGGTGTCATAGGTATACACCAGCTCATCCCCGTCGCCTGACAGGGCTAGGTTGAAGTCCGCCAGGGCCGCCGGGATGGACGTCAGGCCATGTTGCAGTTCCAACGTCATCTGCTTTTTGCCGAGTTTTTGCATCAGCGCGGATTTTTCGTCGACCAAAATAATTTCGCCGTTGTTGATCACCCCCACCCGGTCGGCGATTTCCTCCGCTTCTTCGATGTAGTGGGTGGTCAAAATAATGGTCGCCCCCGAAGCCCGAAGCTCGCGCACCATGCGCCACATGTCTTGGCGCAGCTCGACATCGACGCCTGCGGTGGGTTCGTCCAAAAACAAGATGTCCGGTTCGTGCGCCAGCGCCTTGGCAATCAGCACCCGGCGCTTCATACCGCCGGACAGCTCCATAATCCGATTGTCTTTTTTGTCCCACAAGGACAGGTCTTTTAGCACCTTTTCGATGTGCGCCGGATTGGCCTTAAGACCAAACAGGCCGCGGCTAAATGACACCGTGGCCCACACGGTTTCAAACGCGTCGGTAGTCAGTTCTTGCGGCACCAAGCCGATACGGCGGCGCGTTTCGCGGTAATCGTCAATGATGTCATAGCCTGCCACCGACACACGACCGACCGACGGGGTCACAATACCGCACACGATACTGATCAAAGTCGTCTTACCCGCCCCGTTTGGCCCCAACAGCGCCAAAATTTCACCCTGGTAAATGTCCAAACTGACACCCTTAAGCGCCGTAAAGCCGCTGTCATACGTCTTCGTCAGATCATCAATGGAAATCAAAACGGGCGCGTCGGTCACACGGAGGCCTCTCGATTCAGGTGGGTACTTATTAAACAGGTTCATGATGGGCCAGCGCAACAAAAAAGCCCGGAGCGTTCGGCTCCGGGCTTTTTTGTCTCGTGCGTGCGGCCGATTATTTTTCGGCGGCGCGGGATTCGCGTTTGCGGACGTTGGGGTCCAGGGCGCGTTTGCGCATGCGGATGTTTTCCGGCGTGACTTCGACTTGTTCGTCGTCTTGGATGTAAGAAATCATCTGTTCCAGGCTCATGCGGCGCGGCGTGGTCAGGCGCACGGCTTCGTCGGTACCCGATGAGCGCACGTTGGTGAGTTGCTTGCCCTTCAGCGGGTTCACTTCCAAATCGCCGGGGCGGGAATGTTCGCCGATGATCATACCTTCATAGACCTTGACCTGCGCGCCGATGAACAGCGGGCCACGGCCTTCTAGGTTGAACAAGGCGTACGGCACCGTAGCGCCGCCACAGTTGGAAATTAGCACGCCATTGCGCCGACCCGGCAGCTTGCCCGAGTACGGCATGTACGAATGGAACATGCGGGCCATGATGCCGGTGCCGCGCGTCTCGGTCAGGAATTCGCCCAGGTAACCGATCATGCCACGCGCGGGAACGTGGAACACCAAGCGGGTCTTGCCGCCGCCGGACGGTTTCATTTCCTTCATCTTGCCTTTGCGCAGAGACAGCGCCTCGACCACGATGCCGGAAAATTCTTCATCCACGTCGACGGTGACTTCTTCCAAAGGCTCCATCCGTTGGCCGTCAACTTCTTGCATCACCACGCGCGGGCGCGACACGGTCAGCTCGAAGCCTTCGCGGCGCATTTGTTCGATCAACACGCCCAACTGCAATTCACCGCGACCGGCGACATCAAAGGCGTCGTTGTTTTCGGAATCGGTAATGCGCAACGCCACGTTGCCTTCGGCTTCGGCGTGCAGGCGATCACGGATCATGCGCGAGGTCACCTTGGAGCCTTCGGTACCCGCCAGCGGTGAATCGTTCACAGCGAACATCATGGACAATGTGGGCGGGTCAACGGGCTGGGCTTCCAACGGCGTGTCAACAGCGGCATCACACAAGGTGTCGGCCACGGTGGCTTTCGTCAGGCCCGCGATGGCGACCAAATCGCCCGAGCGCACTTCGTCGGCCGGAACGCGGTCGAGGCCACGGAACGCCAACAATTTCGACACGCGACCGGTTTCGACCACGTCACCGTCGCCGTTCATGGCTTTGATGGTCATGCCCGGCTTGACGACGCCGGAATGAACGCGGCCCGTGAGGATGCGGCCCAAGAAGCTGTCCGATTCCAACGTGGTGGCGAGCATGGAAAACGGCTCGTCTTCGATGGTGGTCGGTGCGGGAACGTGCTCCAAGATGGTATCAAAGATAATGTCGATGTTCTCTTGTGGGCCGTCCGGTGTATCGGTGGCCCAGCCGTTCTTGGCCGATGCAAAGATGGTGGGGAAATCCAACTGATCGTCGTTGGCGTCCAGGGCGCTGAACAGATCGAAAATTTCGTCTTGAACTTCGTAAGCGCGCTGTTCGGGCTTATCGACTTTGTTCACCACGACGATGGGCTTGAGGCCCAACTTCAACGCTTTGCCGGTGACGAACTTGGTTTGCGGCATGGCGCCTTCAGCGGCGTCAACCAGCAACAACACGCCATCGACCATGCTCAAGATACGTTCCACTTCACCGCCGAAATCGGCGTGACCCGGTGTATCCACAATGTTGATACGCGTACCTTTCCATTCGATCGAGGTCGGCTTAGCGGTAATGGTGATACCGCGCTCAGATTCCAGCTCGCCGGAATCCATGGCACGTTCGGTGACTTGTTCGTTGTCGCGGAAGGTGCCGGACTGTTTCAGCATCACATCAACCAGGGTGGTTTTGCCGTGATCAACGTGAGCGATAATCGCAATATTACGAATGTTCATTTTTCAGGGTTCCGTTTTGTGTGCCGGTTTGGCTTAGCCGATTTTCGCGGCGACAACTTCATTTAAGGGAGTTTCAGGACGCGCGCCGAAGTGGCTGATGATTTCCGCCGCGGCAATACCGCCGAGACGGCCGCAATGGGCCAAGTCATTCTGCCCGCCGTCGGTATAGCCGAACAAGAAACCGGCGGCATAGGCATCGCCCGCCCCGGTGGTGTCGACCACGGTGACGTCCGGTTCGGCGTCAACGATGTGAATTTCTTCGCCCGAGACGACAACAGATCCCTTGGACGATCTGGTCAGCGCCGCCACCTTACAATGGCCGCGCACGTGTTGCAGGGCGGCGTCGAAGGTATCGACCTGATATAGGGACATGATCTCGTCTTCGTTGGCGAACAAGATATCGACGTGGCCTTCGACCAGTTCCAAAAAGCTATCTCTGTGACGATCAACGCAGAACGGATCGGACAAGCTCAACGACACTTCGCGTCCGGCTTCGTGGGCCAGCTTGGCCGCGGTGACGAAGGCAGCCTTCGCGTCTTCACGATCCCACAGGTAACCTTCCAGGTAGGTGACCTTGGCGGCGCGGATGACGTCGGCATCAACGTCTTTCGGCCCAAGCTCAACGCACGCGCCCAAGAACGTGTTCATGGTGCGCTCGGCATCAGCCGTGACGTGGATCAAGCAGCGCGCGGTGGGGGCGCCTTCGGTGGCGGGTGAGGTTGGAAAGTGCACGCCGGTGGCTTCGATATCGTGGTGGAAGACTTTGCCCAGCTCGTCATCACGCACCTTGCCGATGAACGCGCCGCGACCGCCCATGGAGGCCAGACCGGCGATGGTGTTGGCGGCAGAGCCACCCGAACACTCAATACCGGAAGCCATATCCGCGTACAAACGATCGGCGGCCTCCGCATCGATCAGGGCCATGGTGCCCTTGGTCATGTCGTGGCGCACCAAAAAATCGTCGTCGGCATGCGCCAATACGTCTACAATCGCGTTGCCGATGCCTACCACGTCATACCGCGCCGTCATGTGCCGTCTCCTCAAAAAATGCAAAAGAAGGCTCCCACCCAGAAGCCCCCCAATTGGCGCGCAGTATAGCCATGCGCGAGCCGGGGGCAACCCTAGAGATTCCTTAGGATTTTGGGGGGGTGTCGCTTGGTTTTTTGAGACCTTTGGGCGCGGCCCGAAATGCCGGTTGATTTGCGACCTTGTCCCCCGCCCCTTGCGCGCACGCCCCTTCCCGGCTATCTCTGGTGTTGGGTTGCTGACATTATAGATTTCCGGGGTTTTTGCCTGATGGGCCGTATACTTTCTGCGTATTTCAAGGGTTTTGGGCAGTTATCTGATCCGCAAACGCGGTCCGTGGTTTGGGCGTCGATTGGCTGGTCGGTGGCTATTTTTATCGCCTTGTTTGTGGCTTTGGTGGTGGTTCTCAAGGGCACCACGTTTATTGCCGTGGGATTTTTGGAATCCCTGTTTGATTTCATTACCTTAGCGGGCGCGCCTGTGCTGACATGGTTTTTGTTTCCGCCAGTGGTGACCGCCGTGGGCTCGCTCATGTTGGACAAGGTCGTCGAAGCCGTTGAGCAGCGTCATTACCCAGACTTGCCCGTGGCCCCCGGTTTAAGCGTGGCCGAGAGCATTGGCCCGGCGTTAAAATTGCTGGCCGTAACCGTGGGCTACAACCTGTTGTGTCTGCCGTTGTTGTTCATTCCGCCGCTGTTTTTGGTGGTCTACTGGTCCATGAACGGATATTTGCTGAGCCGTGAGTATTTTGAGTTGGTAGCGCTCAGGCGTATCGCTAAGGGAGATGCCTTGGCCATGCGCGCCCGGTGGAAGGTTCCGCTGTTCATAGCTGGCGTTGGATTTGCCTTCATGCTGACGGTGCCGATCTTAAATATCTTGGCTCCGGTGATTGCCACCGCGGCGATGGTGCACCTGTTTGAAGCGTGGCGCAGGCGCGACGGCGTGCACGACAAACCCGCGTCCACCAGCGGCATGACGCTGCGCACCTCGTCCACCGATGTGGCGGACGTTTGAGCATGCGGAGAATTTTAGCCTTAAGCCTCGCCTTGTTGGCTGGCGCGTGTGCGGCCCCTCAATCGCGGCCCGTCCCATCGCCTGATGCCCAGTCCGCGCCTGCCAAGCCGAAGATCACCGCGGTCCAGGTTTTGGGAAAATCGCAATATTGGGTGCTCGAACACTTGGGCGAACCCGCCTTTATGCGCACCGATATGCATGCCACCATCTGGCAGTACAAAAATACCCACTGCGTTTTGAACATATTCTTGTACGCGGGCGAACCCAGCGACCCCACCCCCGCCAAAGTTCTCCACTTCGACGCCCGCGACAGTCATGGCCACAACACCGACCGCGATGCGTGTTTGAGTGCGCTTCAAGATTAGTTCGCTTCGCTTGCCCCTCAAGCGCCGGGCGGTCGGCTGCGCCTCCCTTGGCTTTCGGGCCTCGCGGCCCGGGGCCTCAATGGCCCATCCTCGAGGCTGCGCCCCTGCGGTATGCGGGTCACTAAAAATGATGTTGAGATAAGGGGGAGGACCGCTTGGTCCGACTAGGCCGTTGAGGCCTCGGGCCAACGGCCCGTAAGCCAAACGAACGGAGTGAGTGCCCGGCGCTTGAGGGGCAAGCGAAGCGTAAAAAGACTCACAAAGTCTTCTTTTTAAAACCACATAAATCGCTAACGATGCATTTTGCGCATTTGGGTTTTCTGGCTTTGCAGGTGTAACGGCCATGGAGGATGAGCCAGTGGTGGGCGTGGACCATAAATTCTGGCGGCACCGCCTTTAACAGCTTTTTTTCCACCGCCAGCGGCGTTTTGCCCGGGGCCAGTCCGGTGCGGTTGGACACGCGAAAAATGTGCGTGTCTACGGCCATGGTCGGCTCGCCCCAGCACACGTTCAACACGACGTTGGCGGTCTTGCGCCCGACGCCGGGCAGGCGTTCCAGGGACGCCCGGTCGCGGGGAACTTCGCCGCCGAATTCGTCGATCAGCAACTGGCTCAACGCCATGACGTTCTTGGCCTTGGTATTGAACAGGCCGATGGTTTTGATGTGGTCTTTAACCGTGTCCAAGCCCAGCGCCACCATCTTTTGCGGCGTGTCAGCTTTGGCGAACAGCGCCTTGGTGGCTTTGTTCACGCCCACATCGGTGGCCTGGGCGGACAGGGCCACGGCCACGACCAGGGTGTAGGGATTGGTCCACTCAAGTTCGGATTTTGGTTCCGGATTGGCGGCGCGAAGGCGGGTGAAAAATTCAAGGACATCGGCTTTTTTCATGTGGATCAAGGTACCCGGCTTCGCCGTTAAGTCCAAGCGCAGCTTTATTTTTGCCTGGAAATTCGATTTAACCTATGCCATCTGTTAAATATGCGAACCATAGATATCAGTGAGCAGAACGAAGACGGGTTACAGGCGTTTGTGATGACGTTGCGGCCCCGGCGCAGTGCCGATCCACGCGTTGCGTATATGCTGTGCGGTACGCTGGGATTCATCTGGATGAGCGCCGGAATTATGCTCACCGTCATGGGCGGGTGGCCGGTGTTCGGTTTTTTCGGTGCCGAATTTATTTTCATCGCCTACATGGTGCGACTGTTTATCCACCGCACGCAAGTGGTGGAAACGGTTGAAATCACGCCAACGGACGTGCTTGTGACCCGCCGAGAGTTGGCCGTGGAAAGTAGTCAGACTTTTCAGACCTATTGGGCGCAAGCCGATTTTTCAGGGTCGCCGACGCAAAACGGGGCGCTGGAAATTCGCAGCCACGGCAATGCCATTGAGATCGGCACATTTCTATCGGCGGCTGAAAAGCAACGTACTGCAAACACGCTCAATAGCGCGCTCAGGCGTATCAAAGACTTAACCCCAGACGCCTAAAACTCCAGTACGTCTTTCATCGAGTATAGGCCCGGCTTTTGCGTCCCCGCCCAGATGGCAGCGCGCACAAGAGGCGAGAAGGGGTGCAGCCCCGACAGGGACACACAGGAGAGGGGCGCGCTTGGCGGCCTAAAATCCCAGCACATCTTTCATCGAGTACAGGCCCGGCTTTTGCGTCCCCGCCCAG
>Ga0316204_10001034_pt1 | contig 83810 bp, 67 predicted proteins | sample 6monrhotite_MG_2_FD_205661 | JGI IMG/M metagenome (GOLD analysis project Ga0316204, IMG submission 205661) | Microbial mat bacterial communities from mineral coupon in-situ incubated in ocean water Damariscotta River, Maine, United States -... | ecosystem: Environmental > Aquatic > Marine >... | reverse complement strand
CATGGTTTTTTCCTTAATCAGTTATGGGGATAACCAATTAAGTGAATACCATGAGTAGAGCCTACAGGCATAGCCTTTCGGACGATGACCACGCCCTAAGGACGTGGTTTTAAATCTTTAATAAAATGTGAGATCTAATATGTTTAAGTTAAAATCATCAGCTTGTATTGAAGCAAATATAACCGACGTGTGGAAGGTATTATCCAACATTGAAAACGTCTCTTTATGGGTTGATCCAATTCAAAAATCGTTTTGTAGCGGAAATATTAACCGAGGCGTTGGTGCAAAAAGAACCTGCATATTAAAGGGAAACATCACAATATATGAGAAATGGATCGATTGGCAAGAAGGACAATCTTTTACCTATGAAGGTTTTGATATACCGCTTACAAAATTTGCAAAAAATACTTGGTCAGTGAAGCGAGAGGGCGACAAGACATTATTAACTTCTGAAGCAGTAATCGAACTAAAAGGTGGAGTTTTTGGTAAATTGCTGGAGCCGATAATGATCTTTTTTTCAAAGAATATGGCAGCTGATTCTTTAGCTTCTTTTAAATATTTAGTGGAAGAAGGTAAACCTTTTGAGGGCAAGTTTTCCAGTTTAGCGAGAGTGCCAGTTTCTTGCTAGTTCACTCGCTTCAATTGCTGGGTCAATTTTTCATAATGGAATTCGTTTTGATTCGCGTTCACTTTCAGAAGACACCAATCATCTTTCTTACTATCGGGAAATTAATATCCTGTAATTTGGCACTTCAAATGTACCAAGTCTTCAACATTACTTAATTCAATCATGCGGTTTCAACTTGTGAAGCTAGTAAGCATTCGTACTTACAAATAACGATGCATCAACTCTTTCAATACATCATTAAAGCTTGTTTCACTAATAACTTCAAACTTTTCTGCTCAACACAAAAAGGGCAAGTCAAAAGACTCACCCTTCTTATTTCTTAACCAACGGAATGCTGTCGATTAAATTTTACACATTTAATAATTAAAAAGTGATTGACCAAGCATCAATATACCCAGTATCTCGACCAGCTCTATCACGAACTCTTAGTTTCCAAACACCATTAGCACCAGTAGAGCCAGCGTTTACAGTGTATGTTTGTAAGATATCGTTAGCCGAACCACCACTACGATTATGGAGGTTAGTCACTGCGCCGCTTGGAGAGATAACGTCAACAATTAGATCACCAATCCAAGTATGTTTGATATCTACAGCAACATCGATAGTGCCAGCTTGACCAGTTCTTGTGACGTTAATATCACTTGTTATACCAGTAGAGTTATTATCTGGAATGCTAACGTTATCAGTGTTTTCGAAGAAGGTTCCACCTCCACCACCACCGCCAGCAGTGTAATCACCTACTAAAGATGCGCCACTGTAGCTTGAATAAGCTCTAAGCATTACATGATAAGTACCAGCACTAGGATTAGCGAAATTACAGTTCTCAACGTTACCACTACGATAAGGACGACAATCCCAGGAAGAAGTTGTTGGTGCCGATCCGAACTTAACATAAAGATCCGCATCACCGGAACCACCACTGATATCGAAGTTTAGATTAGTTGCTCCTGCAGGAATATCCATGGTGTAAAATACTTCACCACCTCGTGAATCTGAAAGCCCAGTAACAGCAACACCTTTGTCTAATACATTACCTGGTGGAGGGGGAGGGGGGGGGGGAGGCGTTCCGCCAAATTCAGATTGAAGTAGTAAGTTAGGCGAACCATTGACATTACTAATTCTTCCACTGATTGCATTACCAGTTACAGCCGCATTAACTGTCGCAGGACTTGCTGAAGGATCAGTTTGTAAATAAAGTGCAGCTACGCCAGCAACGTGTGGAGCAGCCATTGACGTTCCACTGATAGTGTTAGTCCCACCATTATTCCAAGTTGATGTAATGCTTGAACCTGGAGCGAATAAATCAATACAGGAACCCCAGCTAGAAAAGCTAGAACGTGCATCGCTTGACGTTGAAGAAGCCACGGTAAGTGCTTCTGGAACACGGTTTGGAGACCCGCTACAAGCATCAGAATTACTATTACCAGCAGCAACCGCAAAAGTTATGCCTGACGCGATAGCACTTTGTACAGAGCTATCTAATGCTGTTGAATTACCACCACCTAAACTCATATTAGCAACAGCAGGATGAACAGCGTTTGCTGCAACCCAATCAATACCAGCGATAACGCCAGATGTAGTTCCACCACCACCACAATCAAGTACACGAACCGCATGCAATGTTACGTTTTTAGCAACGCCGTATGTGCTACTTCCTACCGTACCGGCAACGTGAGTACCGTGACCGTTACAATCTTGAGCAACGCTATCATTATCCACAAAGTCAAAACCGTTTTGAGCGCGACCATTAAAGTCACTATGAGAAACTAAAATACCGGTATCGATAACGTAAGCATTAACGCCAGAACCGTCGTTAGTATAAGTATAAGTTGAGTCTAATGGTAAATCAGCCTGATCGATCCGATCTAAACCCCAAGTTGCGCCATTTTGAGTTGCATTGATACTTATTGCCTGATCTTGCTCGATATAATCGATACTATCATGAGAAAGCATTGCTCTCATTTCTTTGTTAGACATTTGCGCGACAAAACCTGAGATAGCAGTATGATATTGTCGTTTAATATTTGCTCCATGAAGGTTAGACATTTCTTGCGCCATATTGGCAACTACTGAACGGCGATGCTCCATTGCAGCAGAAGCAGTCATAAGCTGTCCGCCCATAGCAGTAACTTGTTGATCAACGAATTGATCCTTAAGTTTTACAATGTACTGACCAGCAATCGCTCGATCTGCTTGAACGCTTTTGAATTTAGTCGCTACAGCGGAAGGTGCCGCCGCTTGAAGAACGCTGGTTGCTGAAATTGCCGCAATTGCCATTGAACAAGCAATTGCTTTTTTAGATATTTTAAAAAAACTGTGCTTTTTATCTGAGTGATAATTCATATTAACTCCATGGTTAATGTTATTTGTTATAAACAAATCAATTCCGTGCTTAAATTCTTAAGTCATTACTTATTTTCTTAATGATAAGTTTACGAAAAGATGCCTATTTAGATCGATATTCGTATAAAAACAATTTTGTTCTACTAAGTATCGAACCATCACAACCTAATAGTAAATCTTGAGATACACAAGTGTAAATATTCACATTTTTGGTTTTCAGTAGGTTTTTGTATCGGTATGTGAAGTGAGTTAGATAGAATTAATTTTTATTAATTCTGCTGTAACAATTTTGACTTTTGAGATCCAGTTTTTTTTCTCTTCTTGCCAGACGAACGTTTTTATCTTCACCATCATAATTTGCAGTTGATTCAATTAGTTGAATCCCATTTTTGTTATCAAATATGTTGGTGTTTATAACCGCAAAAGTATGAGAATAAACTTTATTTAACGCGTAACATAAATTACTACAAAACCGCAACAGCAAAACTCAGCCGTTTTTGTTCCGAACTGATAGGAGATGACTTGATGAACATTTTTTATTTTGATTAACAATTCAGAGTTTGGATTAGAAGTATAAACAGCAGCGTGTTTTTTACAAAAATTGCACGAACAAGATCTAACAGGGATCTCCATCAGTGTTTTAGGTAAAGTGAATTGATCTTTGTCACTAATGATTTTTTTTTGGTTTTACTTTTCTGAATATCGTTTTCCTAAATACTGTTTTTGTTGTGATTGATTTATGTGCCTGATCTATTTCGCTTCAAAACAAGAAGCATAATGCGCTTTTTGAATAGCGATATAGTCATCTAGGGATTGTCCGTGTTTTGACTCAAAAAAAACTTTGTCATTTCGGATCGCCTGAATAAGATCAACTCGAAAAACTCTAAACGCTTTTCTGAGTTGGCACCAAGCAACCAAAGTCCAAATCTTACCCCAATAATATAAACCGAGAGGTTCCAATTTGCGAGTAGATTTTTTACCATTGATTGCTTGATAATTTATTTCAATGCAATACTGATGATTAATTGCTTGGCGAAGCGCTTCGAAATTAGCTTGATGTTGGTTAGAGATCAAAAATTCAGGAACAAATAATTTTTGACTATAGAGATTTTGTTTCAGCTCCTCTGGCAAAATGGCTTCAATTTTATCTAGCGCACTTTGTGCCGATTGAGAAAGTTCATTACCAGACCACGTTTTAAGCATTTTGACGCCAAGTATCAATGCCTCTAGTTCATCTGCATTAAACATCATTGGCGGAATATCAAGACTATGGCGTAACATATAGCCGACACCAGCTTCGCCTTCAACTGGGATCCCGGATAGACTCAAGTCTTGTATGTCTCGGTAGATGGTACGTTCAGAAACCTCTAATCGTTCCGAAAGTTGCTTAGCTGTTACCGTTCTACGATTGCGAAGAATTTGGGTAATCTGAAAAAGTCGATCAGCTCTGCGCATATGAAGCCTAAATTCAGGAAAAAGGATTTGGGTAGTCAATTTTATCCTGACACGCATACAAATTAAAGGATAAGTTGAGTGGTTATTGTTAGAATCCATTCTATCGGTTGCTCGTTAGCTGTAAGCCCTGTATCGTTAGGGCATAATTAATTAATTTTGGTTACTAATGAACAAAACTATTGTCCTTTTGCTTGCGTTTTGTGCCGGTTTTTCAATCATGTGTTTTGAGCTTCTTGGTGGTAGGTTACTCGCACCCTATTTCGGTAGTAGTGTGTATGTTTGGGGTAGCATCATTACTGTTTTTATGTTGGCGCTTTCTATTGGCTATTTAGTGGGTGGGAAACTATCTCTATTTAAGCCAAGTTTAATGAAGTACGCATTTATTTTTATTGTATCAGCGATTAGTATTATACCAACGATCTTTTTTTCTGAAGCGATCATGGATGCAGTGTTTGAAATAGTTGAAGATCCCCGTTATGGCTCTTTGCTAGCGTCAACATTGCTATTTTTATTGCCAACCGCGATCATGGGAATGATCGCACCTTATTCGGTTCGTATTTTAACGGTGTCGAAAAATTCCTCAGGACACACTGCAGGATTTTTGTACTTTGTTTCTACTTTAGGTAGTGCGATAGGGACAATCATTACCTCTTTCTACTTAGTTTTGTGGTTGGAAATAGATCAAATTTTGTGGTTAACGGTTTCAATCATGCTCATTGCTGGATTAATCGCGTTAGTCGTTAATTTTAAAAAGTCGCAGCCAAGTTCTGCAAGTTAAAGAACAATTGACTTTTGAGGAATTGAAGTGAAACATTTAATCATCTTTTTAATTTTAGTGTTTTTGTCATTAAATTTATCCGCACGCACGATCCACAAAGAGCGATCGATTTACAGAAACATTGTCATTACTGAAAAAAATCAACGTCGCTGTATGCGGTTTGAATCCCGGCAGCGCTCTATTTCTAGCCAAGCGTGTATTGATTTAGATAATAAGGACAGATTAGTTTTTGAATATACTCGTTCAATCATGGCAGGTTTAGCTATTAAGCCGTTACCAGAAAGAATTTTGATCATTGGACTCGGTGGTGGAAGCTTACCGAATGCGTTTTCTAAAATTTTACCAGAGACTGAAATTGTATCTGTTGAAATTGATCCGGCAGTCGCAAAGCTTGCAAAAAAATATTTTTACTATGTTGAGAATGATAAAATCAAAACATCGATAAAAGATGGACGAGTTTATATTAAGCGTGCAATAAAACAAAAACAAACATTCGATTGGATTATCTTGGATGCATTCAACGGTGACTATATTCCAGAACATCTTTTAACCAAAGAGTTTTTAGCAGAAACAAAACAATTACTAACACCTGATGGTCTTTTGTCGGCAAATACATTCAGTGGAAGTAAGTTATATGACTATGAATCTGTTACCTATCAGTCGGTATTTAATAATTTAAAATTTTTACGATCGCCAACAAAAGGTAACCGTATAATCTTTGCGTGTAATTGTGATCGGTTTCCTGTAGAAATCGTTTTAGATGAAGCAATGCAAAACAAACTATTGCCTTTTGGTATCGATCTTTCTTCACTAATTAATCGCTTATCAAGTAAAGTTGATTGGGATACCAGTGTTTCTCCGCTAACCGATCAATTTTCGCCAGCTAATTTACTCAACCATTAATTCTTTGTTTTAATTTAAAATGAACAATAATCAGAATAAAAAAACCAGCTTATTTTTTCCGATTAAAGGTTTTTTCGCCATAAGCATTCTACATGTTACTTTTTGGATGCCGAGTCTAATTTCTCGTTCAATCGGTCTTTTTTTTGGGTGGCTATCATTTAATATTTCCGCAAAAAAAAGAAACATCATGTTAACTAATCTTGGTTTCGCTTTTCCAGAACTGTCGCAAAATGAAAGGCTTGAATTAGCAAAAAAATCAGCCATTCAAAGTGGTTTATTGTTTTCGGAATTTCCAGATGCATGGCTTGGTAGTCGAAAAAAAATTGAACAACAAATTATCGATGTCAAACAAACAGATTTAGTTGATCAGATCCATTCAGAAAATAAACCATTAGTTATTATTGCTCCTCACATCGGTAATTGGGAATTTTTGGTGCAATGGGTACAGTTAAATTATCCTCTTATCGGTTTATATTCGCCTTCAAAACTTCCTCAGATCGATAGACTCATATTTAATGCCCGAAAAAAATTTGGGTGCGAACCTTATTCCACCGATAGCAGAGGGATCATGCAGTTACTTAAAGGATTAAAAAAGGGTGGCACGATGATGATGTTACCTGATCAGGTTCCAAGAAAAGACGCCGGGATCTACACGCCATTTTTTGGACAAACTGCTTATACCATGACTTTGTTACATAAGTTGGTAATAAAATCTAAAGCTAAGCTGTTGTTTGCTGCTTGTACAAGACGGGTAGATAAAAAGGGGTTCGATATTGAGTTCGAACGACCTGAATTTGATTCAAGCGAACCAGATGTTGAAGTATTTAATTTGGAAATGAACCAGCAAATTGAAAAAATTATTTACCAACATCCTGAGCAATACGTTTGGGACTATAAACGATATAAGCGGCAGAAGGATGGTAAAAGTTTGTACAGAAAATAGGGGTAATGTTTGAGAACTGGGGTATCAATGAAAACAGGCATCAATATTTTCAAGCCAGATCACTGCTTCTTCTTTCCCAGGAATGTTAAATAACACCATGCTAACCACCCATTTTAGCTGATCTAAATCGACGGGCTCATTGGATTCGAGGGCGAGAACACGATCAATAACAGCCTCACGGCTATGGCTGTCTAAAACGCCTGCTTGTTCTAAAAAGTATAAAAAGCCTCGGCATTCCGATGAAAAGAAGGCAAGTTCATAGGGGTGAAAAATACGCGTGTGTTGTTGGCTACCTAGAACAGGTGCAAAGGATTCTGAGCTGGCGTCGATTAGACCATCTAACCAATCTAACGCAGAGTCTATTTCACCAGTTCTGAAGCCCACTTGTTTTAATTCGTTAACTAATGATTGAGTTTTTTCAACTGCGACAAATTCTTGTTCTTGAAAACGTTCAAAAATGTACTGTAATACATCCATCACTTCTGTTTTCATTTATTTCCCCATAAAAGCTATTATCCAATCAACCTTGGTCTGCAACCAAAGTCTATATACGCGTAGCACTATTTTTGTGTAGTAGAGATGGATTACCATGTTGGGCTCTACAAACGCGTATACCCACCAGTGGTATTTATTATCCAACCATCAAGTTCTAATAATAACAGTTTATTCGTGACAGATTCTATAGGTATTTGGCTTCTAACGGCAATGGTGTCTAGGCTGGTGGTTTCATAATCTATAAACTTGAGGAACTCTACAGTTTCTGGATTGAGTTGGGGTCGGCTTTTTATGGTAGTTGCTTGGCTTTGTGCCCTAGCGAGTGCGGGGAGTTCTTCCATTATGTCTTCATAATTTTCTACCAATTTTGCCCCTTGTCTGATCAGTGAGTGACATCCCTGGGCTAAAGGATTGTGGATAGACCCAGGGATCGCAAAGACTTCGCGGGATTCTTCCATCGCAATATGTGCGGTTATTAGTGAGCCGCTCTTTTTAGCGGCTTCGACGACTAAAGTTCCAAGTGACAAACCGGCGATAATTCGATTTCGTCTTGGAAAACACCCTGCCGCGACTTTTTCATCTGGAAAACATTCTGATATCATCACGCTGTCTTCAACGATTGAATGAGCGAGATCACGGTGTCTAGCCGGATAAACACGATCTAATCCAGTTCCGGTGACAGCAATGGTATAACCTGAGCACTTGAGAGTTGCTCGATGCGCCTCTCCATCAATACCTAAAGCTAACCCACTGGTAATAGTTAAACCTTGGGCAACCAGCGATTGGCAAAATTCTTGAGTATTTGAAATACCTTGTGGACTGGGACTCCGACTCCCGACAACGGCTATTTGCGGGTTAAGTAAATGCTCAACATTACCAACTGCAAACAAAAACAGCGGTGGTGTAGCGGTTTGATCGAGTAACGGAGGATAATAAGTGGAACCGATAGGAATGATCCGTCGATTCGGTTTTTCTAACCATTCAAAAACATAATCAAACTGCTCAAAATCCATATTTTGGATCGATTGAATGGATTTTTGCCGAATACCTGATTTTTTAAGCTTTTCGGAACTTGCTTTAAAAATGGCGCAAGGGGACTCAAAATAATTGAGAAGTTTGGTAGCGCCGATATCGCCGATGCCTTCGATTTTTCTTATTGCAAAAAGCTCTTTTAGATAACGCTCAGCAAATTCAGTTTGCATAAATATCTAAACTAACTTGGTGTGAACTGACAATTATGTGATTTTACAGCGGCGTTTCCACATTATCCATTGTGTGTATAGTACGATTTGCCTTCAATACCAGCGCTAAGCTGACTTTATCGAAAGTTCTAAAAATCATCAGTTGACCAGCTTTTTCATCTGGGAGTTTAACGGTTTGTTTCTCATTAGTTGCGCTTTCTTTTACCTTGCTCCAAATGCTAACGTCTTCATCGTTCCTGCGTCTTTCAGTGGCGATTTTATCGACTATAACTTTACCTCGCTGATAAATATCAAGAATATGACCCACTTCCATTTGTTCACGCTTACCACGATTGATCACCACTATATCAAACTGACCAATTTGCTCTACGCCGCCATAAACAGAAATAATCTGCCCGCCATCGAAACCTTGCGGCGCTCTAGGGAAGTAGGTGGGTCGAATTTGTTCGTCATTTGTTGGCCATGCTCTATCACCAGCTCTTAATTCCTCAACCGATTTTTTGATCCTAACCACGGAAGGATCGCCCGTTTGGATCTTAAGACCCTCGCCTAAATGGATTGCTTCAGTGCCCAAATACTCACCGGTTTGGGGATCGAGATATTTGTCGCCGATACGAAAAAAGGAATAGTTGTCTGTTGGTTTATTTTCTATTCCGCGTACGTAAACTTTGTGATCTTGGGCAGCTAATAAACGCTCACTATCACTTCCAACAATGTATGGTGCTGCTTCTAATTGGTCTTGGTCGAGCACTCTTGCCGAGGTTAAAAATGGCAAAATTGCATCTAATGGAATGGTGGTGATCGCTTGGTCGGCGGTTAACTCACGAGCTCGAGGGACTAATTTGATGGTTCCGTTGGGTAATCTGTTAGATTTAATAATTCGCGGTTCGCCGTCAATGTAAACCAGTGAAAGTACATCCCCCGGAAATATTAAATGGGGATTACCAACTTGCTCATTCACATGCCAAATTTCAGGCCATAACCAAGGTGACATTAGAAAAGATTGAGAAATATCCCAAAGCGTATCACCAGGTTGAACAACGTAAAATTCCGGGTGACCTTCTCTTAATTCAGCAGAGTGACTCAAAAAAGCTGAAACGCTTAAAAGAGCAGATAATAGGCTAATGATTAGCTTTTTCATTGATCGATTCCTTCACAATTACGAGTGACACTACACAAATAATAGGTGCCTTATTGGGTATTGGAGGTATTTTAGCCTAAAATAAGTCTAAAAACCCAGTATAAACTCAACAAATTTTCCAGTATGATCATTATCTTAGCAGCATTTCTTATGTTTTTACTATAACTTACGTCACACACTTATGGCTTTATTAAAAATTCTTGAATACCCAGATCCTCGCTTACGAACTAAAGCAAAACCTGTTTTAGACTTCGGAGGGTGCTTGCAAACACAAATCGACGACATGTTCGAAACCATGTATGCTGCACCAGGTATAGGTTTGGCGGCGACACAGGTAGATTTTCATCAACAATTATTTGTTCTCGATGTGTCTGAAAACAAAGATACGCCGTTAGTTTTCATTAATCCTGAAATCCTCGAATTACGAGGTGTTGAAGAGATGGAAGAGGGCTGCTTATCGTTTCCTGGAGTGTATGCCAATGTTGAAAGAGCGGATGCATTAACCATAAAGGCGTTTGATCGGGAAGGAAACCCCTTTGAAATGGATGCGGATGCACTGTTGGCTGTTTGTATTCAGCATGAGTTGGATCACTTAAAAGGTAAACTGTTTGTCGATTATTTATCCGCAATGAAACGCCAGAGAATACGCAAAAAACTGGAAAAAGAACATAAAGCGAAAAGCTTAACTGGTATGTAGGGGGAGCGATGTCTTCAACAACCGATTCAACACCTATCAGCCAGTCAAACAATCCTTTAAATATTGTATTTGCAGGCACACCAGATTTTGCCACTTCAATACTTAAATCCATCCTAGCTGAAGGATACAACGTTACGGCTGTTTATTGCCAGCCCGATCGCCCTGTTGGTCGTGGTAAGAAGTTAGCTGCCGGATCGGTTAAAACGCTCGCTATTAGCAAAAACATTCCCGTTGAACAACCGATCCGATTTAATGATGTGGTTGATTCGCAAGGGTTGACGGCGGCAGAAAAGCTAGTCCGTTACCAGCCGGATCTTATGATTGTAGTGGCCTACGGGTTAATTTTGCCAGAAGATGTACTAAATATCGCGAAATATGGATGTGTCAATATTCATGCGTCGCTGCTACCTAAATGGCGAGGTGCGGCACCTATTCAGCGTGCTATAGAGCATGGAGATAGCCAAACCGGCATTACCATTATGCAAATGGACAAAGGGCTAGATACCGGAAATATGCTGCTAAAAAAAACCTGTGATATTACATCACAAGATACCGGCTCCACTCTTCATGATCGACTTGCCGATATTGGTGGACAAGCGATCATCGAATTTCTTAGTAGCTTCTCTGCAAATAATGGTTCTCCATTATCTCCAGGTGAAATCCAAGACAATAAAATAGCGACCTACGCACACAAACTAACTAAAGCAGAAGCTGAAATTGATTGGTCTGAAACGGCTGAAACAATCGAGCAGAAAATTCGAGCTTTTAATGCCTGGCCAATTAGTTTTACGTACGTCGGGAAAAATCGATTACGTTTGTGGCAAGCTTCAGTTTATAAAGAAAACCTCAATACTCATGCCGCAAATTATCAAGCGGGTCAAATTATCCATTTTGATAAAGATGGCATCATCGTTCAATGCGGTGATGGGCAAAACATTTTAATCACTCAGCTGCAAGCGGACGGAAGTCGAGTGATGCATGCAGCAGAAATGTTGAATTCGAAAAGCCAATGGTTTAGTGATCACCCTGTGTTGGGTAAAGTCAACACTTCGAACTGTAATTAGTGGATCATTCAACTAACAGACCCAATGTATCCCCGCGCTTACAAGCTCTTTGGTGGTTGACTGCGGTTATCAAAGATGGACGCTCAGTTAACGATATCTTTGCAAATCAACCAGCAAAGGCGATTACAGCGTCCGATCGCGCTTTTGCTAAGCAATTACTGTTCGGTAGTCTTAGGTATTTCCATCAATTAAAGGCAATACTCGATCAATTGATAGAAAAACCACTCAAACATAAAGATTTAGATGTTTATTCAATTCTTGTCCTAGGTTTGTACCAGCTTCGCTATTTATCGGTACCCGATCACGCTGCGTTATCGGAAAGTGTCGAGTTAAGCAGAAAAATCAAAAAACCATGGGCATCAGCTTTAGTTAATGGCATTTTACGGAATTATCAGAGACAATCAGCCGATATTGATAAAAAACTTGCACAGGCTAAAACTTACCAATATTCCCATCCTAATTGGATCATTAACCAGCTGGAAGCCGATTGGCCAGATGATTTTCAATCAATTTTGACATCTAATAACCAGCGAGCGCCGATGACGATTAGAGTAAATCGGCAAAAAGTCTCATTGGATCAATATCTGAAAGAATTAGAAAATAGTGACTTATCAGCCTCAGTTCACCCGCTCGCAAAAGATGCACTGGTACTCGATTCACCTTGTGATGTAGCAAAATTACCGGGTTTTGACCAAGGCTTGGTATCGGTTCAAGATGCTGCGGCTCAGCTTGCGGTGGATCTACTGGATTTACAGCCCAGTTTGAGAGTATTAGACGGATGTGCTGCGCCTGGCGGCAAAACAACTCATATTTTACAGCGCCAACCCGATGTCAAGTTGACCTCAGTTGAAATATCTGCCAATCGACTCGAAAAAATAAGGCAAACAGTAGAACGACTGGATCTGGTGCAGTCTTCGAATTTTACACTGAAATATGCGGATATTTTAGACATAGATCGTTGGTGGGATGGCGAACTCTTTGACCGAGTTTTAATTGATGTCCCGTGTTCTGCCAGTGGCGTTATCCGCCGAAACCCAGATATTAAACTGCATCGTAAAAAAACCGATCTTGCCAATTTGGTTAAGCTTCAAGAAAGAATATTGACTGTTGCCTGGACATTGTTAAAGCCCAAAGGAAGACTGGTTTATGCCACTTGTTCTGTTTTTAAGGACGAAAATGAACTGCAAATCGAGCATTTTTTACAGAATAATCTTGCCGAGCTTATCAGGCTACCATTAGAAATAGATGAGCAGATGGTACGTCACAGCGAAATAGGTCACCAAATTTTTCCAAATGAAACGCAAATGGATGGTTTTTACCTGTGTGGATTGAAAAAATCAGATGGTTAAATTTTTTCAGTATGATTTTTATGCAATTTTTGCGATTTGGGTGTATGGTTACGCAAATAGTGGATCAATAGCTTAATCTTGATAATCCTAAATTAATCAGTTGAATTCGTGGAAAGAGTGCTAGACCACGCTGCGATTAGCGTAATGAAAAATTGTATGGTCACCTTGACGGTGATGAGTTAATTTTTCAACTAGCTAGGCGTAGTGTGGACTGGTGCCATTTCTCGTAATTCAACCGATTAATTTAGGATAATAGTGGTTCTTGTTTAGAATTTAAGAATTGGATATTTGAGTACAAAATAACGATGAAGATTATTATTTTAGGTGCTGGTCAGGTTGGCGGCACTTTAGCAATTAGTCTAGCTGGTGAAGATAACGATATTACCCTAGTTGATACTAATCCCAAAAAATTAAGAGCCCTTCAAGATCAGTTAGATTTACGTACTATTGTTGGTTACGGATCACATCCTCAAATTTTACGTCAAGCTGGTGCCGATGATGCCGACATGTTAATCGCCGTGACCAACAGCGATGAAACTAATATGATCGCTTGTCAGGTCGCTTATTCTGTTTTTAATACGCCTACCAAAATTGCGCGGATCCGTTCTCCTGAATATTTAAAAGAAAAAACGCTTTTTAATGCCGATAATTTGCCGGTGGATGTGGTAATTAGTCCTGAACAGTTGGTGGTTAAACATATCCATCGACTGATTGAAAATCCTGGTGCATTACAGGTCATGGATTTTGCTGAAGGTCTGGTACGATTGGTTGCGGTAAAGGCTTATTACGGTGGTTTATTAGTCGGTAATACCTTGTCTACATTACGATCTCACATGCCTAATATTGACGCACGTGTTGCTGCGATTTTTCGTCGGGGGAAAGCCATTATGCCGACCGGTGACACGGTGATTGAGGCAGATGATGAAGTGTTTTTTATTGCGGCAAGTCATCATATTCGCCAAATCATGGGTGAGTTACAGAAATTAGAAAATCCCTACAAAAAAATCATGATTGCCGGTGGCGGTAACATAGGTCGAGGGTTGGCAAAAGCGCTGCAGGACAAATACTATGTGAAGCTTTTGGAGATGGATTCAAAACGAGCAATGTCAATCAGCGATGACTTAGACAATACAATTGTACTGCACGGTGATGCCAGTAATCGACAGTTATTAGTCGATGAAAATATTGATCAAATGGATGTGTTTATCGCAGTTACCAATAAAGATGAAGCGAACATTATGTCGGCGATGTTGGCTAAAAAAATGGGCGCACGTAAGACGATGGTGCTGATTAATCGAGCGGCTTATACTGACCTGTTACAAGGCAATGAAATCGATATTGCTGTTTCTCCGCAGCATACAACTACGAGCATATTACTTACCCATATAAGAAAGGGCGATGTGGCAAATGTTTATACCTTACGTCGTGGTGCGGCCGAAGCTATGGAGGCTGTGGCTCATGGTACAGAAGATACTTCTAAAGTCGTTGGCAAAGCGATTGGCGAAATTGAGCTGCCTAAAGGAACCACTATCGGCGCGATAGTAAGGGGCGAAAAGGTGATTATTGCCCATCATAATATTGTTATTCAATCGGACGATCATGTGATTTTGTTTCTTGTTGACAAAAAATATGTGGGTGACGTTGAACGCTTATTTCAGGTTGATTTAACCTTTTTCTAGAACAATCGTTTCAGGAAAATTTTTCAAATTTAATTCTTAAAATAATGATCATTTAACTATGCAAATACAAGTTATTATCCGAATTTTAGGCATCTTGCTAATGATTTTTAGCTTAGCCATGTTACCGCCAATTCTAATCGCATGGTCTTATGGCGACGGGGGTGGACTAGCTTTTTTCAGCGCTTTTTTGGTGAGCTTGCTTCTTGGTTTGACTTTATACTTACCCAGAAAAAATGCCAAAGGCGAGCTGCGAACCAGAGATGGTTTTTTGGTTGTAATTTTATTTTGGAGCGTATTGAGTTTTATGGGGGCGGTTCCTCTTTATTTAGGAGATATTCCTAATTTTGGTATATCTGATGCCATCTTTGAATCTTTTTCTGGACTAACCACAACCGGTGCGACGGTTATTTCTGGTTTAGATAATTTATCCCACTCCATCTTATTTTATCGCCAACAACTGCAATGGATGGGTGGTATGGGGATCATTGTGTTGGCGGTCGCCGTTTTGCCGATGTTAGGCATCGGTGGAATGCAGTTATACAGAGCGGAAACCCCAGGACCGGTAAAAGACGCTAAGTTAACACCCAGAATAGCTGGAACCGCTAAAGCACTTTGGTATATTTACTTTGGTTTAACTGTGGTATGTGCGCTAAGCTATTTAGCTGCAGGAATGGATCTATTTGATGCTGTTAGCCATAGTTTTTCAACTATCGCGATCGGTGGATTTTCTACTCATGATAAAAGCATCGGTTGGTTTAACAGTACCGATATTGAATTAGTTTGTAGTTTTTTTATGCTAATTTCCGGGATTAATTTTTCTTTGCATTTTGTGGCGGTTAGAAAATTGAATCTTGATTCCTATTTTGCTGATACGGAGTTCAAGGTATATACCTCGATACTTTTTGTGGTCACAATTGTATCAACTATCGTACTGTTGGCTCATCAACAATACAATTTTTCAGAGGCAATTGTAAAGTCCGTATTTCACACAATATCGATTGGTACGACAACAGGATTTACAACGGCAGACTTTTCTTTATGGCCGATATTTTTACCGATGCTATTATTGTTCGTGAGTTTCGTTGGTGGCTGTGCAGGCTCTACTGGTGGAGGTATGAAAGTCATTCGAGTTTTATTGCTATTTAAACAAGGCTCAAGAGAAATAAAACGATTAATTCATCCGAATGCCATTTTTAAAATGCGGATCGGTAGCACAGCCGTTTCGGAAAAAATTGTCGAGGCAGTATGGGGATTTTTTTCAGCCTATATTCTTTTATTCTTTATATTTATGTTGATATTAATGGCTGACGGACACGATCAAGTAACAGCGTTTTCAGCCGTCGCAGCATGTATGAATAATCTGGGACCGGGTTTAGGTGATGTTGCTGAAAATTACTCTTCGTTAAGCGATTTATCAAAGTGGGTTTTATCATTAGCTATGTTGTTTGGTCGATTAGAAATATTTACATTATTAGTACTATTTTCACCGGGATTTTGGCGAAGTTAAACCAAAAACAGATCGCTCTAGAGTTATACAAAAATGAAAAACAGATGTTTCACTATTGTTGTCGTTTTCTCGTTTACCGTCTACTCTAAATTAATGTTGTTCTAGATTTGGAAACGTGTTTTGAAAAATAACAGGATAAACCAATCAGGGGTGGTTGTTTCACCTTGCATTAGTAATTGCCGCTTAGATGAAGATGATATTTGTATGGGATGTTTTCGGCATATTGATGAAATAACTGGCTGGTATAGTGCGGATCAGAATAGGCGATTGGAGATTTTGCAAAATACTAAGAGCCGAAAACTCGAAAAAAATAGATAAAATACTAAAATAGCTATTGTTAGAGTCTCACTTGATGGGAAGAACCCTCTAATCGCTATTCTTGGTCAGGGCTTAGACCCATAATTGGATGCACAGTTGATCTGTATTTTTTTAACGAAGCAATGCAGATCAGTACTAGCTTCTATTTTCGTTTTAAACGGACCAATCATTTTCCCGTTACGAATACGATAATGATAACCATTTTCATTAACGATCAATCGGTTGGATCGTCTGAAGAATGAACCGGGGAAATATCCCTGAGATCGGTTTTGGTGGCTCATGACAAAATCTTTTTTAATTCCCACTGGTTGCAAATTTTACATGATTCATCGCTTTATTTTGTCAGATAAAGTAGTCGATTTGTGTGAGATATTGCCTATTTTAGGGTAAGAAATTTCCTTTTATAGTTATCGTTAAACTTGTTTCGTTAATAAACGGATCGAAATTATTGTATTAATCTCAACCACTGCTAAACTTAAAATATACTTTTGTATCCGCTTTTAGCATTTCCTGTCACAGAACTAGATTAAGGTCACCTTAAACGATGTACTCAAATGATGAAGTAGTAGTTAAATATCGAAAAGATTATAAAGCGAGCCAGTTTTTAATTAGTAAGACCGATTTAGAATTTTCACTGTATAACGACCATGTTATTGTTAAATCTGAGCTAGATTTTTATCGAAATCCAATTGATCCAAATAAAACATTATTGCCTCTTATTTTAGATGGTGTCGAATTATCACTGATTGAAATTTCGATAAACGGTAAAGCGCTTTCAGAACAAGAATATCAGATCGGAAACGAGAGTTTGACTATCTTTGAACCGAGAGACAATTTTACACTCTCGACAAAAGTCAAAATTTATCCGCAAAATAATACTTCCTTAGAAGGACTTTATACTTCGAATGGAAAGTTTTGTACTCAATGTGAAGCAGAAGGTTTTAGAAAAATCACTTATTATCTTGATCGTCCCGAAGTGATGTCTGAATTTTTTGTGAAAATTGAAGGAAACAAAAAGCAATACCCACTTCTCTTATCTAATGGTAACCCGACGGAAAGAGGTGACATCGGTGATGGTCGTCATTACGTGAGCTGGCACGATCCTTTCAAAAAACCGAGTTATTTATTTGCTTTGGTTGCTGGTAACCTAGATTGTTTAGAAAGTGAATTTATCACTATGAGTGATCGAAAAATAAAATTGCAACTGTTTGTCGATAAAGGAAAACTCGACCAATGCCAATTCGCAATGAACAGTTTGGTTCGTTCCATGCGCTGGGATGAAGGAGTGTTCGGGCGAGAGTATGATTTAAATCTCTATATGATTGTAGCTGTTGGGGATTTTAATATGGGGGCTATGGAAAATAAGGGACTTAATATTTTTAACACAGCTTATGTTTTAGCAAATAATAAAACCGCAACTGATTTTGATTTTGAAGGTGTTGAACGGGTTATCGCTCATGAATATTTTCATAATTGGACTGGTAATCGAGTGACCTGTAGAGATTGGTTTCAGTTAAGTCTTAAAGAAGGTTTAACTGTCTTTAGAGACCAAAAATTTAGCGAAGACATGCAATCAGCAGCCGTTGAACGAATTGATCAAGTAAAAACAATCCGTTCGGTGCAATTCGCTGAAGACTCAGGACCAATGGCTCATCCTATTCGCCCAGATTCCTACATTGAAATGAATAATTTCTATACTGTTACGATCTATAATAAAGGTGCAGAAATAATACGCATGATGCACACCATGCTTGGAGAACAAGGATTTCGTTCTGGTATGGATCTCTATTTTGAGCGGCATGATGGACAAGCGGTGACCTGTGAAGATTTTGTTGTGGCGATGGAAGACTCAAATAAAGTTGATTGGAAACTGTTTAGGAATTGGTATCGACAGGCTGGCACACCGACAGTTAAAGTCCAAGTTGAATCAATCTCAGAAAACAGGAAGCGACTAATCTTTTCTCAAACCTGTCCACCAACGCCAGATCAACCAACCAAAAAACCATTTATGATCCCGATAAAAATTGGTTTTTTGAATGCTCAAGGCAAAGCCTTGAAGTTTAAATTAGATTCAGATTTTATTTCCGAACATTTGTTAATAATTGAAGAAAGTGAGCAAAGTTTCGACGTGATATTCGAAGAGTCGCATAAAATGGTTACTCCCTCATTGCTGAGAGCTTTCACGGCACCGGTAAAACTTGAATATGACTACACAGTAGAACAGCTTGCTTGTCTTTTTGCGTACGATCAAGATACTTTTAATCGTTGGGACGCAGGTCAAAATTTGATGAGCCGAATTTTACTTTCAGAAGACGAAATACTCGCGGAAACTAAAATTAATTATGTGGTTAGAACATTTAAACAAGTCTTAGCGGATCAAAAACTTGACCATTCATTAAAAGCACTAGCGGTGCAGCTTCCTGATCTGAATAGTTTAATTGGTCAGAGAGAGACAATTAATCTCGATCGACTCTTTTCAAATTATCGGCAATTAAAATTAGCGATCGCGACAAGGTTAGAATCCGAATGGAAGGAAATTTACCAAACATTGCATAGTATTCCTTTTGAGGATCAGTTGGGTAGTGATCGCCGTTTAAAAAATACCGCACTAGGATATTTGATGTTAGCAAATGAAGAGGCGTACGCTGTTTTGGTATTCGAACAACAATCGACAGCAAATGGTATGACTGATGAGGTTTACGGTTTGCAATTGCTCGCTAAGTCGACATCGTTACTAAAAGGAACATCATTAATTGCTTTTTATGATAAATGGAAAGGTGAAGATCTGGTGATAGATAAATGGTTTTCCGCACAAATGTTGAGTGATAGAGAATCAGTTATTCAAGATATTGAAAACCTTCTTGTACACAACGACTTTTCTATACAAAATCCAAATAGAGCAAGATCGGTGATTGGGTCTTTTGTTGGTACAAATATCATGCAATTTCACAATTCAACTGGTGCAGGGTATGAATTGTTAACTAAGATGATTATTAAACTGAATGGTATTAATCCACAAATAGCTGCCAAGCTAAGTAAATATTTTGGACAATGGAAAAAATTCGATAGAAAACGCCAAGCGCTGATAAAAGATCAATTAGAAATCATTCGATCAACCGATAACCTATCCAAGGATATTTATGAAGTGGTAAATCGTTCTCTAGAAAACTAACATTTTATATTACGTAGCATATCTGGGAAAAGAGGTAAATTTATATGAAAGTTGCACCGTCAGTTATAAAGTTACGAAAAAAACAACAAAGAACTAATCGAAGAAAAGGCGATCTAGCACCTAACCCAGAAATGTGGAAAGCATTGAATCAAGGAAAAAAACTAACTGAAATATTGGATGACTTTTATTCACGTGTTTTTAGGGATGAGAAACTCGCCTATTTTTTTGAAGATTCTACCCAGCAGCGAGCTAGAGAAAAACAATACTCGTTTATGAAGGCAATTCTGACAGGAGAGAAATGTTATTTCGGAGAGCGCCCTAGAAACGCGCACAACTGGATGATTATTTCAGATGAGCTATTTGATTACCGAGAACAATTGATGGAAGATGTGTTGCGAGAGCATAATTTGGATGAGAAATTTATTAAGCACTGGCGAGCGATTGATGAAATTTATAGAAAACAAATTGTCAAATCAGAACCACTCAACAAACAAATTGGCGGTGTTGAACTTCCATCTGAAGGTTATGGCACTGATATTTTGGAGGTCGGTAGCATGTGTGATGAATGTGAAGAAGAAATCAAAGCAGGTAGTGAAGTTAACTATCACCTTAGAACGGGAAAAACGTTTTGCAAGAATTGTACTCCGACATAGACAAGTAGTTCACATGACTTTATCGAGTTGATTGACTGCTTTCCAAGTAATATGCATCATCATGCGGGAATTGATATCTGTAGTAGTCATACAAGCCAAGATCCCTTTGTTGATCGTTTCGCTTATCGGTAAAATAGTAATACCCGCAGATTCAGAACGAATAAACATTTCTTTCAATCGACCGCTTTGCAGCTCAGCCAATATTTTTTCGCACACAAGTTCAAGTTCGATATACAGAGCACCAACATTTTCAGGATCATCAACATTTCCTTCATGGGCAAGTGATAAGCCATCGGGTGAAACGATCATAGATAATAATATTTGAGGGTTCGATTCAGTCAATAGTTTTAGGATAGATTCGATTTCAATAATTTCCAAGATCTAATCCTTGCGTCAAATGATATAATAAATTCGTGTCAGTATTTAGTTATCGATACTTTTAAAAAACGCCTATATTAATTTGATTGTCATAAAAATATAATTAGGCGTTAATTATAGTTTCAATTTTTTTAGCGGTTTTTTTTGCTTCGACAAATACCATACCTAAATTCGTACCTGGTTTTGACGCAACGGCTAATACTGCTTTGTCACCGACATGAGTAATCAACATAAAACCATTAGTTCCGTGCAGTAGTACCTGTTTCAATGTGCCTCTATTAAGTTCTTTGGCGGTTGTATCAGCCAAGCTCAATAATGCAGCGCACATTGCACCAAGACGATCAGAGTCAACCCCGTCACCTAATACAGAAGCAACGCTCAACCCATCACGAGACATTACCGCAGAAGCTTCAATGTGATCTGAAGAACTATTTAGTTCACGCAAAATCGGACTCAACAGTCTTTCGGTACCTGAAGCTTGCGTTTTGGACATCAGAGTTCCTAGCCTTGTTCTTAGTTATGGCAAGGCATTATAGAGGATATTAAACAGCGCCTTCAACAGTTGGCAATATCTTTCTTACTTTGGTTAACGCCATACCGAGGTTGACACTTTTACGGCATACCACACCTAATACATATTCTTCATTGGTTTTACACCGACAGAAGACATGAACGAGGTTATCACTATTCACGATCATTTCTTGAAAGTAATGATGTCCGTCATCTTTAAGACCACGGGCTTTTTTAAATAAACCTTCTATCATTTGCACATTTTGACCTTGAAACATATCAGCGGTCGCTGCGGCAAGAATATCCATAACTTCTGATGGATGTGAGTCGACGGACTTTATACCTAAAAGCATGCCAGTTGATAAGTCAACTAAACCTGCGGCTAAGCAATCAGGGACGGTGGTAACAACTTCATTTAGAGCTTTATCTAACGACATTGGTGTTCTCCTAAGTTAATTGCTTGCTTTTTATGTTTTACATAATTACTAATAAAATAAGCAATCTTACAGTTTAGTGTGTTCTAAAACGCCTTGTGCTAAGCACTCAATTAACTATAGTAGAGAATTTCTACTACGATAAAATTTTTTACCTTTCTTTTATTACAGATTTAGCAAATGATTCGATAAATTTAACTTGTTTTTCCGATTGCACCCAGCGAGGCTCTATTTGTCTCGCTTTTTCAAGGGCTTCTAGTGCATCCATACCTTCCCATATCAATTGTGAAACCAAGAGTGTGCCTGTTCTCCCTAAACCTGCTTTACAATGAAACGCCACCACTTCGTTTTGCGCTAGCATTTTAGCGACTTTGTTGCACCATTTTTTGGCTTCTTTGAGCGGGGGTGCTGTCATATCTTTCATGGGAAACCACAAGGATTCGATATCATATTTTTTTATCATATCGGCATCGGGCTCCAATTCACGTAGACAAATCAATTTAGTAACACCCACTTTTTTTAACAAAGTCAGATCGTACTCAATATCGTTGACCAATCCTGGTTGAGGAGTTCCTGCAAGCATTCCTTTTTTAAGCCACAAAAAATTTCTGGGTCCAAATGCATCGCTAATATAATCCTTTGCAGCTTCGGGGATTGGCGGTGGCATCTCGATTGTTTCTCGATCGAGAAAAATAAGATCTTCCTCAACCACTTCTGGACTTATTACTGGGCAGGAGCCTGTTTTTACAAATTGTTTGCCCGCTTTCGATTTGGGTTCAGTATAAAAGGTTTTGTCGGACTCAACTTCATTGATCCATCCGCCTGATAACAAAGCGACAATGCCTTCTAGTTGTTTGGCGTGTTGTTGATTGTGAAGAATAGTGATGATTGCACGCTTTTTTGCTTCGTTTGAAATATATTTCAATAGCGGAGTAACATATTTATCATCGATACCAGTGGTTGGTTCATCAATGCATAATAATTTGGGATTGGAGGCTACAGTTCTAATAATTGCAACATGCCTTTGTTGACCCAGAGGAAGGTTGAGCACACTTTCATCGAGCTTATCGGTAAGCTCCGATAAACCTGCTTGGGTTAACAACCGTTTGACTAAATCAACTTGCTGATTACGCTGCAAAGAGCATCTTTCGGGAAGCCCTGATACGATATTTTCGATGACGGTCGACATCATTAATTTTGCATTTTGCGAAACCAAGACGATATCTTGCTGATCACCATTTGTTGGCAGATCCTCGATTTCTCTACCCGCGAAATAGGCTTTTCCCCAAGTTCTAAACGAAGGATTCAAATAATTAATGCCGCATATTGAGCGTAATAATGTCGACTTGCCAATACCTGCAGGACCAAAAAGTACTACATTGCCTTTCACTGGAACTTTTAAATCCACTGAACTGAGTATGATTTTTTCACCAAACGCAACGCCAAATTTTTCCAGTTCCAGAATGTTCTGAGTCATGCTTGATCGCCCTCGACTGGCTCTTCATCCATACTTTGATCGACGCTGAACAAAAGTGCCTGAACCAACATGCAAACTTCATTTTCTTTACGTCCATCCACCTCAAAAACAGGCGGGTTGAGTCCATTCTGACTAAGTAGTTGATGGTAGTCGTCTAGTTTATGCTGACCAGGTAAATCTGTTCGTGTAATGCCAACAACAACAGCTTTATTTTCAATGAACTGCTTAAAACTTTTTAGAAAAAAGTCCAAGTCGCTGATCGGATCATCGTTAGCATTGTCCACAAGAATAACCACGCCTAAAGCGTTATTGACGAGAATTTCCCACATAAAGTTAAATCGTTCCTGTCCTGGAGTGCCGTATAAATGAATGCTCTCGCCATTTTCAAGCCGGATCATTCCATAGTCCATCGCAACGGTTGTTTTCTCTTTACGATCTTTGACGTCGTCGGTTGCAACTTGCTCAGTTGAAATAACCGGCGTATCACTTAGCGCATTGATTGCGGTCGTTTTGCCAGCTCCAACAGGACCGGTAAAAATTATTTTCGCTACATTTTGATCAAACATATCACTTTAAAAACTCATGTATTTTTTGGGTTGTTAGATTTCCTGCCTAGTTTCCGCAACAGCGCTGAAAACAGTCCCTTTTTGTTATTAGTATCATTTTTGCTTTCGGTACTTGCTTTTTTTAAAGCCTGGTCGCCAACGGGTGTCAGTAATTCAACTGCTACCGCAGCACTAAAAAAGGTGTAAACATCTTCGGCTGGAATGATTAATTCTTTTTTGATCTGGTTTATTGATTTCGATTGATCAAGCCATAATGCACTGATCCGCATCGAATTACGTATTCTTGCTAAGCGAGTCAGGTTTGGCCATTTTTTGAGCGAATAAAGAGCGTCTTGATCGGTATCGGTTGGAATGCGACCGCGAGCAGTTCTTACTGTAATGTCCCAAATAAATTTATTGATAGGTGTTACTTTGATTTCATTAATAGGTGTTTCTGACATGTCTGCCATTTGTTTTTCTGTAAAAGTTTCTTCACCAAATATTACATCGCTATCAACATTGATTAAACCCAAGTTGGCGAGCTGCCTTTCTTTAATATTTTCGATGAGAAAACCTGTGGATGGACTAACCACAATCCAGCGATGGGACCAACAGCGTAAAAAGACGCTTTTATTTTTATCATTGGCATTTTTAATTGCAGCAGTCACTTTTCCCTGTAAGAAGCTGCCAGGGTTGTAAAAAATACTCTCGTGGGAGGTAATAGTCGTCGTCCGCCGATTACTTTTACCTTTCACTTTCGACGACAATTTATCTTGTAGTGAGTCTGCAGTTTTACGAGCGATAACCGCCGATTCCTCCGACGATTTTTTTCGAGTTTGCGGAGCAACTGTACTCTCTATTGCCTGCAGTAAAAGTGGCATTTTACATGGATGAGTTAAGCAGGGTACTCCATTGATGGTAACCGGTTCGGTTGATAGAATAATGACGGGTTTGTTTGGGTACGCCTTTTTAAAATCCGATAGAACTTTACTCGCATCCCGCTCTTCGACCACAACAATAACGGTTTCAGCATCTTCTATGTCTGTGTTAACACATTTTTCTTTGAAAACCATTTTGAAGACTATACGAAGCCGATCTTCTTCGCGTTTGTCCATCATGTAAAAGCCGACCTTATGTGCCATACTTTACTCTTACTCGCTCTCTATCATTGATTGTTGCATTGCGGGCGGTCTGATGGAGGCAAAAGCTTATATCTTAACTCATACCAATAGGTTAAATGAACGACCATACGTAACCTTTATGTCAACCCAGATTAATTGGTTGATTATGTTAAGGATAGACCGCCATTTGCTCTTGTCAAATTTCATTTATCCGAATATTCCGTTGTTTAGCTGATTCTTTAATGATCAGTGCCAATTGACGATCATCTTGATCGGTTAACGATCTTTCTAACAAGGGAACTTGAGCTGGTTGTCTATGTTGGTCAAATGCAACTAAGTTAAAAAAAGCACTAACGCATTTTTGCAGGCGATTTTCGCCGATATCACGATAAGACTCGGTCTTGACCATCATCGAGGAGTTGCCAACCGCCACCACTTTAGCAATTGTTTTTATATTGTCACCCACAAAAAAGGGTTTAGCAAAATGAACGGCTTCAACAGAAACGGTGGAAATTTCCATTTGACTATAGCGTTTTGCAGCCATAGCGGCTGTGGTATCCATAATGGCCAGCAGATCGCCGCCAAACATATTACCGTTCGGATTAGCTTGATTTGGAAATACCATTGTCCAATTTTGGATCTCTTCTGCTATTTGAGTTGGATGTTGAGATTTCATGGTTTTACGAATTAAGCCAGAGAATGCGTTGACTCTAGCAAACGAGAGGTTAACAAGTCGGATCTAGATCAATGAGAAGCGCAATATGCTAATTTGTTTAGTGAAAAGATGGAGTATCCAAAAGTATGTCAGTTTATAATAACCGTAGCGTGAACCTGTTATGGTTGATTTTAGGTGTATCACTAACATTGTTAACGACAGGTATATCGCTATTATTTGATGCAAGTCTGTAGCTGCAAGTGTTAATTCTGCAGGCAATCCGCTTTGTTTTTGATCTAGTGATACTAAGATCTCAAAAAATACTGGAGTAAAATATGATTTTTAGCACTAGAACAATCCCTAATAAAGCTATCCTAGTAATTTTATCAGCAATTCTTTTAGTATCGGGATCTGTGCTTGCCCAAGATACAAATCGATTGAAGTTAGTCATGAATGGTCTTTTAAAAGACACTCAGTTATTAACTGAAGGGATATTTTTGCAAGACTTTAATAAAATTAAATTAGCGGCAAGCAATATCGCAGATCACCCAACGCCTGGAAAAGAAACCATGCAAAAAGTGATGGAACATTTGGGTACTGAAATGCCAACCTTTAAGGGGTTTGATATGAAGGTGCATAATACCGCAGTGTTGATTGCAAAAGCTGCGAATGAAAATGATATGATCGGTGTTGTTGATAATTATCATCAATTAGTTGATGGTTGTTTGTCTTGTCATAATGATTTTAAAAAACGAGTTGCAAAAGTTTTGGAGTAACTTTCTAGAAAAAAGACTGATTTTAGCTAGAACGGGTATATACTCATTATCCTGTATCTTGATGGACAATGGGTATGTAAGTGAGGGAATTTATGAGCGAGCAAATGGAAACAAAATCGACATTGAAGCGCAATATATTAATGCTAGGTACTATTTTATTGGGCGGAGTATTGATTGTAGTTGCACCGTTATTGAAGAGCCCACCAAAACAAAATTCCGCGACAGAAAATCCGCTAAAAGTTCGCTCTCTTATAGTTCCACAGTTAGATATTGTGCCAAGTTCAACCGGTTTTGGTCGAGTAATTCCGATGCGAACATGGGAGTCTGTAACAGAAGTATCGGGGCAAGTAGTATGGATAGCTGAAGAGTTGCGAGATGGAAATATAGTCGCTGCTGGGATGCCTTTATTACGTATAGAGGATGCTAATTATCTGCTTATTCTAGCGCAAATTGAAGCGCAACTGTTGGCATCGGATGTTAAACGTAAAACAGCGAACGATAGCTTGAGTATAGCGGGGAAAAATCTAAAAAGTCTTCAAACCGAATTTCAAAGGCAGAAAAAATTAGCGGCTAAGGGCACCGTGTCAAAAACGGCGTTAGATAGTTCTGAACGTCAATTACTAGCAGGACAAACTCAAGTTGAAAACTTACAAAACTCACTTGAATTGATCTCTGCAGAAAATAAAGTTTTACTCGCCCAAAAAGTTGCTGCAGAACTTGATGTAAAGCGCACCGTCACCATAGCCCCTTTTGATGCACGGATCACCAAAGTGAATGTTGGGATCGCTCAGTATGCCAATAAAGGTCAGTTACTCTTTACTGCTGACGGTTTAGAAGTGGCGGAAATAGAGGCTCAGTTTTCTATCGGCACTTTACGTCCTTTAATACGTGGAACTGCTTCAAACAATGAAGCACCAATACGCCCTGGCGTGATTGGTTTAAATGCGTTAGTTCGTCTGCGCTCAGCTTCGCATACGGTTGAGTGGTCTGCTCGGATAGATCGAGTCTCGGGCAATGTCGATCCTTTGACCCAAAATATAGGGGTGATTGTAGCGGTTGATAAACCTTATGCACGCTCTAATCCGGGTGAACGACCGCCGTTATTGCGAGATACTTTCGTTGAAGTTGAATTAAGCTCCGATCCCATCAAGCAACAAATAGTCATTCCGAGTATTGCCGTTCATGATTCTACTATTAATAGCGGGACAGTTTATGTGGTTAATAAAGATTATCGGCTGGAAATGCGAGAGGTTAAAATCGATTTTATTCGCGAAGGTTATGCGGTTGTTTCTTTTGGATTAAATGTAGGTGAGCAGATCATTATTACTGATTTGATCATGGCAACCGAGGGCATGTTGCTTATTCCGCAGGAGGATAAAAAGAGCTTACAGCGGATGATTTTTCAGGCAACCGGTCAAGGAAATAAGCTGTGATCCGTTTTTTTGCCAATCACCCAACAGCAGCCAATGTGTTAATGGTTGCAATTATTATTTTAGGGATCAGTGCGCTGCCAAAACTACAGCGAGACACTTTTCCCTTGATCCCAACAACTGAAGTTGAGATCCGTGCTATTTATCCTGGTGCAACACCAGCAGAAGTTGAAGATGCTCTATGTCAACGTATAGAAGAAGCGTTAGATAGTGTGGCTGGTTTGCAAGAACTTCGCTGCGATGCTCGTGAGAGTCTCGCGATTGCAACGGCTCAAATGTTTGAAGATACCGATCTGGACACGTTTTTTAACGATGTTAAATCGCAAGTTGAAGCTATCACTAGTTTTCCAGCACAGGTTGAAAAGGCTTCAATAATTAAACTTGAACGAACGGCTAATGTTGCGAGTATTGCTATAACTAGCAATATGTCACCTCAGGGGCTTAAAGCATATGCGGAAACCGTTAAAGAGCGACTAAAGCAAGATCCATTAATCGCACAAATAAAGATCCAAGGGTTTTCAGAACAACAGTTGCTGATTGAGATTTCAGCAAATGCTTTGCAGCGATATGGAGTCACTCTCTCGGATATCCGCTCAACGCTAGAGCGTCAAAGTCTCGATATGCCCGCAGGTACCTTACAGACTCAGTCCAACGATATTATAGTTCGTTTTATTGGGCAACGGAGAACCACGGAGGAGTTAGCTGAGCTTGTCATTATTTCTGCTAAAAATGGAGGGCGAGTACGGCTTGGAGAGTTAGCTAAGATCGATGTCGCATTTGAACGAGTTGAAGATTATGTGTTATTTAATGATCAACGGGCAGCTATTTTAGAGATCTCTAAAACCTATGACCAAGATAGCTTATTGGTCATGGAAGCTATTAATAAACATTTAGAACGAGAAATTTTATCGGCACCTAAAGATGTCAAATTGGTCGTGAGCAGCGATGTGACTAGCAATATTCGAGATCGATTGCGGATATTAACCAGCAACGGTATTCAGGGATTGGGGTTGGTCTTTTTGACCATGTGGTTGTTCTTTTCATTGCGATTTAGTTTTTGGGTCACTATGGGATTGCCAGTATCTATTTTGGGTGCAGTATTTGGAATGTATGCACTTGGTTATACTTTAAATATGATGACTTTGGTTGGGTTGTTAGTGGCTATTGGTTTGCTTATGGATGACGCCATTGTGATTTCTGAAAATATTGCTGCGCAACTGAGTAAAGGGAAAAAATCGTTGGATGCCGCTGTAGATGGTATTTTACAAGTTATGCCCGGAGTGCTTTCATCTTTTTTTACTACAGTGATGATTGTAGGTCCGATCGCATTTCTTTCAGGAAAGATGGGCGATGTTCTTAAGTATATTCCAGCGGTTCTGATAATTACTCTTCTAGTTAGTCTTGTTGAGGCTTTTCTTATTTTGCCTGCACATCTTAACCACTCTATGCAGCATAACAGCGGAAAGAAGCCATCGCTGATCCAGCGAAAATTTCAACAGGGATTTGAGCGAGTTCGAGATACTCTGTTTTTACCTCTGGTCAAAAAAGTCACCAATAACCCTCAACTCGCTATCGGCATTATGATTTTTTTTGTATTGATGTCAATTGCTACAATGCCAGCGGGAATGCTTAAATATCAAGCTTTTCCCAATTTGGAAAGCGATGTAATTCAGGCGCGAATTATTCTTCCGCAGGGAACTCCATTGCAGCGAAATGAAGAGGTGGTTGCTGACTTAGTTAAGGCGCTAAAGGTTCTAAACGAAGAATTTGCGCCAAGACAGCCAGACAACCAGCCGTTGATAAAAAATATTTCAGTATTGTTTAATACTAATATGGATGCTCATGAAAGTGGTTCACACGTAGCAACTGTGAGTGCGGACTTACTTCCTGCAGGTTCCCGTGATGGAAAAGTTGACGAAATATTGAATCGTTGGCGGATGTTAGTAGGTAACGTTTCGGATGTTATTGCATTAAAGTTTACTGATAAAGAACGAGGGATTGCAGGTAAAGCGATAGATCTACGTATTCAAGGAATGAATCTAAATGAACTTAAAACAGTTTCCATTGAGGTGCAAAAATTTCTTAGTAAAATTCAAGGGTTAGACGATATCTCCGATGATCTTCGCCCTGGTAAGCCTGAGTTTAGAGTCAGATTGAAGGAAAGTGCCGGGATCTTTGGCATTACAGCGCGCACTGTAGCAGATGAATTAAGAGCGGCTATTTATGGAAAAACTAGCATTGAAGTACTTGAGCGTTATGAAACGTACGCTGTGATCGTTCGATTAAAAGCCGATGACCGCGATAGTCTAGATGATCTACTTAAAATACAGTTGAGAGCACCAGATGGTACTTTGGTTCCATTGGGCGCTGTCGCAAGTATTGAGAAAAACCGCGATTACGCTCGAATTTATCGGGTCAATGGGATGAGAACTGTGACTATTCAAGCAAGCCTCGATACAGCTAAAGCGAATGCTCGTGAGGTAATGGGGCTTTTGTTTAAGAAACTCGTTCCTGACTTAAAAAAACGCTACCCTAATGTTGGATTTGTTTCTCAAGGTCAAGACAAAGAAACCCAACAAACTGGTGGGTCTTTACAAACTAACTTGCTGATCGGTTTAATCGGAATTTATTTGCTTTTGACCTTACAGTTCCGCAGTTATATTCAGCCCTTTGCCGTGATGCTAGCGATCCCGATGGGCTTTATTGGTGTTGTTTGGGGACATTTAAGCATGGGGCTTGATCTCACTATGCCTAGTTTGGTTGGTTTTGCGACATTAGCAGGCATCGTGGTCAACGACAATATTCTGCTGGTGGCATTTGTTAAAGAGAAATTGGCAGAAGGCGTTGATGTTAAAACCGCAGGATGGTCTGCGGCTAAAGATCGTTTTCGACCAATAATGATCACCTCTTTAACCACTTTAGCGGGTTTATTGCCACTGCTTATGGAGACCAGTACTCAAGCACAGATCCTAATTCCATTGGTGGCTAGTTTAGCCTTTGGATTGTTGACTGCGACAATCGCTTCGCTTTTCTTCGTACCAGCATTTTTTGTATTGTTAGATGACGTTAAGTTACTGAAAGTTTCGCGTTGATAGGCGAAACTAGTACGTATCATTAGTGATCTTTATCAATTCGGGTGTTCTTTCAATACTCTTTAATCCCATCGCTGGTTGCCAATATCAAGTGATCGGCGGGACGTTCCGCAAACAAACCATTGGTGACCACCCCCACTATTTGGTTAATTTTTGATTCCAAAACTTTTGCCTGTGAGATTTCTAGATTATGTAGATCTAATATCACATTGCCATTGTCTGTTACAAAGCCGTGCCTATACACAGGATCGCCGCCGAGCTTTACGAGCTCTCTTGCAACGTAACTACGGGACATTGGAAGTACTTCAATTGGTAGCGGAAATTCACCGAGCGTTTTGACATATTTTGACTCATCAGCGATACACACAAATTTATCAGCAACTGCGGCAATGATTTTTTCGCGACTGAGTGCCCCACCTCCCCCTTTGATCAATTCAAGTTGGTGGTTAGACTCATCTGCCCCGTCCACATAAACAGGGATGCTGACAGCATCGTTCAAATCGATGACTTCAATTCCTAGCGCTTCAAGTCTTTTGGTAGAGGCAACAGAACTGGAAACAGCAGCTTTTATCCGATGTTTATGCTCCTCTAAAAGCTGGATAAAACAATTAACGGTTGAGCCTGTACCTATTCCAATAATTTCGTCGTCTTGAATATATTTTAATGAGGCTTTGGCAGCTTCGAACTTAAGTGCTAATTGCTTGTCCATAAATTGACCGATAGTATTTTATTGGTTTCTGAAGGTTATTAAAACACGATTTAGCTTGATCTTAAACCAGTTCATCGAGTAATTATGGTGAGAGATGAAAGAAAATGTTCAATAAGATGAAAAGATTATGCGAACTAGGTCAAGTTCAGCCAATTTTTTGCTACTCATGATTGATCGCCAGCTAAAATGATAGTAATGTAGCTGACCCCGTTACTTAAAGTGGTATGCTGATAACGGGTGCACGGAAGCCTATTTATGGCTATGGACTCCAGCTAATAATAAAAAGAGCCACCTAAAACTTGGGGCAAAAGCGGAGAACCAAAATGAAACGTAAACCAGATATTTTAGTCGTACTGGCGGCGTTATTAGGTCTAGGTATGATTCTTTCTAGCTTGAGCGGAGTCAATGCCGCAGATGTGCAGTCAGAAGTATATATTACAGAATCCCAATAACTAGCAGTAACCCTCTTTAGGGTGGGATATAAATTATCATTAGAATAAGCAGTGTTTGGGTTTATTAAGGCTCTAAGTAATCTTAAGACTTTAACTGATCGAAGCTTTCATTGTAGATGAGAGCTTTTTTTGTCTGGAATTTTGTCGCTGATTGACCTTAAAAAAGAATAAAATTTCTTTGGTGTGCAGACGCCGTCCAAAAGGATATCCCAGGGGTCATTGGGGATCTCAACAGTCATTTGAAAATCATACGCAAGCCCGATAAATAGGGGTCTTTTCTTCGCATTTTTGAGATGAGCAAACGTGGCGTCGTAAAAACCGCCGCCCATACCGAGTCTTTGCCCTTTGGCATTAAAAGCCACCAACGGCATTAATACTAAGTCAAGCTTTGAAACAGCGATTGCGTGATTAGGTAAAAGATCGACTTCTGGTATGCCAAATCGATTATTGGTAAGTTTTGAATCTAATTGATAAGGCATAAACCATAACTGATTAGGCTTATGGGGTTTTAGTTTGGGTAGGTAGCAAGCTTTACCTTGCTCACAAATTTTTTGAATAACTGCCTGAGTAGGTATTTCTCCATCAAATGAAAGAAAACAAGCGATGTTCTTGGGTTTGTTCAGTAACTTTTGGTTTTCAAGTTGAGCGAGTAAGTTACATCTAGCCAATTTTTTTTCAGTTGCACCTAAAGTGTTTCTCTTTAGGCGAATTAAGCTTCTAATTTCTAATTTACTGAGCTTTGATTTTTGGGACTGGTTATTGATCATCGATAAGCTATATTTCCCGTAACACTATTCGAAAAGTCACGCAAGATTAAAGGTTCTACCCACCTTGCCGTTCGCTGCGCTCGCCCAAGAACCCGAAGGTTCAGGTGGGAGTTCCGCGATTTAATTTAGGCTTTCCGATCCAAGCAAGATGCTCGTTCGGACTTGCTCACCAAAAATCAACAAGATCACCCTAGGATGAGATTATCGGCTCATGGACTACAACAACTACACGAACAAGGTAGGCAGAAATGTTATATTAACTCTGATTGAGCGCTAGATGCTAGCGCGTTATCGACTTTTTCTTGAAGTTTTTGAATACGCAGGTTGATTTCATCGCTCTGTTTAGCACTTGAGGACTCCCCATGCATCAATTCGTAAGACAAATTCAGTGCCGCCATTACAGCAACTCGCTCTAAACCCATGATACGCCCATTTTTTTTTATTTCGCGCATGCGCTCATCAAGAGCTCTAGCTGCTTCTTGAAGTTTAGGGACTTCGTCTTCTGGACTGGCAACATGATATTCATTGCCCATTATATGGATACTGACGGGTTTGTTTTCAGCCATTAACCGATTTCCTTCAGCTTTTCGATCATTGCTTCGATCTTGCCACTTGCCAGCTTATTTTTATCTAGCAGATTTTGACGGTCAACACGCAATTGTCGATTTTCTGACTGTAAAGCATCGAAGGATTGCAAAAGCTTTGAAAGGCTTCCTTCAAGTTGCGAAAGATTTGAGGTTGTCATGGCAAACCATTGTTTTTTAGAATGATTTTAATATAAAGCGCATCCAACCAATGGTCAATGGTATAATGCTCAAAAATGTCATAATTTAACCAATATTAGGTAATTGGGTCGTAAAAATGAATGATTTAGCACAAAATGCCGATAATTTATATGAATCTTTTGAGGAAGCGTTAGCGGAAGCTGATTGTGAAATCAGTGCTTCGGAGTTTCAGGGCATATTCGTCGGTATGATTTCTGCTGGATTTGAATCCAAAAGTGCGCATTGGGATTCGCTCATCATAGAGACTGCCAATGATGGCAATATGCTAACTGCAGAGAGCAAAATTGTTGCTGAAAAGGTGTTTGAGCAAAGTCAGCGAGCGTTAAATGATCAGGATGAGTTGGCACTTATTTTAACCCCAAATGACGAGTACCCCCTGATTGACAGAATTGAGGCTCTATCTTTTTGGAGCCAGGGGTTTTTACTGGGCTTTGGTTTGCAGTATGGTGATTCAAAGCTCACCAACCTTGAAGTGAAAGAGTCACTGAAAGATATTGGCGAAATTTCACAGCTCGAATTATCAATGAATGAAAGCGAAGATTCACAGAAAGATCTACTCATTTTAGTCGAGCATCTTAAAGTAGCGGTAAAGATGATTTATTTGGAACTGGTATTGAAACAACAAACCATAAACGCCATTTCGAAGGGAAATGAAGTTTATCATTAGTGGGCGCCTCTAAAAATAGTAATTTTTTCATGAGAGCAAGGAGGATTCGAGCACGAAGGCTGACGCCGCTATCGTGGAAAAAGTGCATTTTTAGAGGTGTCCTAGTGCTCATTGTTGAGATTTGAGGAAACAACATGATCAAAAAAGCAGAATTTGGACGTCGCCGCCGTAAATTAATGAATTTTATGGGAAATAATTCGATTGCAATACTGCCATCTTCCTCTGAACAATTACGTAGTCGCGATACCGATTTCAGATTCAGACAACATAGTGATTTCCATTATTTATCCGCGTTTCCTGAGCCTGAATCTGTTATCGTTTTATTGCCCGGTCGCGAGCAAGGAGAGTTCATTCTTTTTTGCAGAGAAAAAGACGAAATGATGGAAACATGGCACGGCAGACGTTACGGTCAAGTCGGTGCCAAAAAACACTTTAGCTGCGATGATGCTTTTCCGATCGATGACATCGATGATATTTTGCCTGGCTTGATGGAAGGGCGAGAGCGTATCTATTATGAATTCGGCAACCATTCGGAATTTGATAACCGTATTATGCACTGGATAAATACGCTGCGTGCTCAAGTCAAATTAGGAGCACATCCCCCTGGAGAGTTGATCGATTTAAGCCATGTATTACACGACATGCGATTGTTTAAAAGCAAAGCAGAAATTGAAGTGATGCGAAAAGTTGCAAAATTGTCTACCAACGCACATATTCAGGCGATGAAAAAATGTCAACCAGGCATGAATGAATTGGAAATTGAAGCAGAAATAAAATATCAATTTGCCAAACAGGGTGCGCGTTTTGAAGCCTATAACTCTATCGTTGCTGGTGGTGAAAATGCCTGTATTTTGCACTACGTGGAAAATGATTGTGAGCTGAAAGATGGCGAATTGCTACTTGTTGACGCTGGCGCAGAGTTGCAAGGTTATGCGGCGGATATTACCCGAACATTTCCCATTAACGGTAAATACAGCAAAGTGCAACGACAAGCTTATGATTGGGTTTTAAAGGCAAATAAACAGGCAATTAAACAGGTCAAACCGGGCAATGCGTGGACGGCACCTCACGACGCAGCGGTGAGGATGTTAACCCAGGGACTGGTTGAAATGGAGATCCTACAAGGAGAGATCGATACACTTATTGATGAAGAGGCTTACAAAACTTATTATATGCATAAAACAGGTCACTGGCTCGGTTTAGATGTACACGATGTAGGCGATTATCTAATTGATAAAGAACCTAGGCTATTAGAAGAAGGTATGGTTTTAACGGTTGAACCGGGCTTATATTTTACGCCAAAGACAAAAGGATTGGACAAAAAATGGTGGGGAATAGGAATACGAATAGAAGATGATGTGTTGGTAACCAAAACGGGACATGAAGTTTTGTCAAAAGCAGCCATAAAAGAAGTCAGTGCCATTGAAAAATTAATGGCATCATAAATACTTCTACAGACGATTTTATAATTAATGAAAAATTTCGATATAATTATTGCCGGTGGGGGAATGGCTGGAGCAACAGCTGCTTTAGCGCTTTCGCAATTACCGCTAAATATCGCGGTCATCGAACCTACCGAGCCGGAACTTGCCACTAGCCCTAGTTTCGATCAGCGGGCGGTAGCACTGTCGGCAGCATCTGTTGCTATTTTCAAAACTCTTGATCTTTGGTTTAAGATTAAGCCGCTAGCCTGTGCGATTAACGATATTCATATTTCTGACCAAGGTCATTTTGGTTTTGTCCGTTTACATGCAAAGGATTACAATGTAGAAGCTTTGGGGCAAGTGATCCCCCTCGACCAAACCGGTCCTATTTTATGGCAAGCAATTCGGGAGAAAGATAATATAGAATTATTTTGTCCGTCAAATATCGCAAAAATTGATCCACTCGAATCACAAAAAGAAAACAATCAGATAAGTGTTTGTATTTCTGAAAGAGACCAACAACAAAGATTAACTGCAAAACTGCTATTGGCTGCCGACGGGACATTTTCTTCAGTCGCAAAAATGGCTTCGATAAACACTCATCGAAACACTTATAATGAACACGCTATTATCGCAAATATTTCAACAGAAATTCCTCATAATAACCAAGCTTTCGAACGATTTACCAAACAGGGGCCATTGGCGTTGCTTCCGTTGACTCGAAATAGAATGTCTCTGGTGTGGTGTCGAAATGAGAAAAATTTACAAAAAGTGATGCGTTATAATGACCGGGAATTTATAGAACAACTACAAAATGAATTTGGTTATCGTTTAGGTCAAATTACCAACGTCGGAGAGCGATCTGAGTATCCGCTCGCACTCCATATGCCTGATAAAACATTTAACGGACGTGTATTGCTGTTAGGAAATTCTGCGCATACTTTGCACCCAATTGCCGGACAAGGTTTTAATATTGGTCTTAGAGATATAGCTGCTTTGTATGATTTGATTCAACAGGCACAAAACCGACAACAAGACATTGGTAGCGAATCTTTACTAAAAGATTATGTGAAACAAAGACAGCCCGACTGGCAGCAAATTATTACTGCAACAGATTCATTAGTGCGGTTATTTAGCAATGATTTTTTACCTTTAGTTTTTGCAAGAAATAAAGGATTATGCTTATTAGACAAACTCCCCTTTGTTAAAGAAAGGTTGACGAGCGTTGCAATGGGGTTTAGTGGTGAGTCAGCAAAATTAACTCGCGGTCTTCGTTAAATTATTATACGAGAACAATCAGTATTTTTAATATAAATAGGATAAAAAATGTCTTCAAAGTTTGACATTATAGTGGTTGGTGGCGGAATGGTGGGGCTTGCAATGGTTGCCTCGCTTGCTGAGTCAGGTTTGAAAATTCTTATTATCGAAAAACAAAATTTATCGAAAGCTATTTCGCCAGATTTACTTTTAGATAAGACCGTCAATGACACAGGTTTCGATGTAAGAGTAGTGCTATTAGTCCGGGGAATCGAAGTTTTTTAAGTAAGTTAAATGTTTGGCAAAATCTACCTCAACAGAGACAAGCAAACTATCAAAAAATGAAGGTTTGGGATGCTGATGGAACAGGAAAGATAGAATTTTCTGCGGCAAAAATTGCCCAGCCCAATCTTGGAGTCATTGTTGAAAATAGGGTAATACAAGCTGCATTGTTAAAAAGAATACAGGCTTTTGGTAACGTTCATTGCTCTTTTGGTTTAGAACTAGAGCAAATGGCATCGTTTGATGATCATGTTGAAGTTAATTTGAGTGATGGTTCTCAATATAAAAGCCGATTATTGATTGGCGCTGATGGTGCTAACTCCATCGTTAGACAAAAACTGGGGATTAAATCAAAACAAACTTCTTATGAACAAATCGCTTTAGTTGCGAATGTTAAAACAGAATTGCCACATCAATTTACGGCTTGGCAGCGGTTTACTCCAACAGGTCCAGTCGCTTTTCTACCGCTGCCGAATGAAAATTTATGCTCAGTCGTTTGGTCTTTGGATCAACAAAAAGCGGATATATTACAAACGATCAGCAAGAAAGAATTCGCAAATAAACTGCAATATGCATTTGAATCTAAACTTGGGAAAGTGACAGCCGTTTCTAAGCACTTTGGGTTTCCGTTAGTTAAACGACATACGCAGAGTTATTTAGAGCATCGTGTCGCTTTAGTCGGTGATGCTGCACATACCATACATCCGTTAGCAGGACAGGGAGTTAATCTTGGTTTTCAGGATGTCACTTGTCTTTCAGAATTAATTTCAAAATTGTATCAGCAGCAAAGAGATTTTGGTCTTAAACAAAATTTGAGACCATTCGAGAGAGAAAGAAAAACAGAAAATTTAGTTATGCAAAATGCAATGAGCGCTTTCAAAAATTTATTCGCTAACCAAAGTATGCCGGTAACGCTGATAAGAAATTTTGCGATGTCTGCATTAGATAACTTACCAATAGCGAAAGATGTACTGATCAAAAAAGCGATGGGATTATAAAATTTCAATTGAAGGAAAGGAAAAATGAAAATATACGACAAATTTTATATTGATGGTCAGTGGGTAGAACCTGTTGAGGCGAAATTAATGGCGGTTATTAATCCATCGACCGAAGAAATTTGCGCGCAGATTTCGATTGGTAGCACACAAGATGTTGATAAAGCCGCAATAGCCGCAAGTAAGGCATTTTCTAGTTATGGCTTTAGCAGCATACAAGAGCGAATAGAGATCATTCAGTCAATTATTGCAGCATTTAAAAGCAGATATAATGACATTGCAGATGCAATTTCTGAAGAAATGGGAGCGCCGACCCAGTTGGCTCAAAAGGGTCAAACAGGATCAGGTTTAAGTCATTTTAAAGCAGCGGCAGCTTTGCTAGAAAGCTTTCCATTTAAAGAACAACAGGGAGCAAGCTTGATCGTCAAAGAGCCAATTGGCGTGTGTGGTTTGATCACTCCTTGGAACTGGCCGTTAAATCAAATCGCCTGTAAAGTTGCTCCAGCTATCGCCGCAGGTTGCACGGTAATTTTAAAACCTTCCGAAGTCGCGCCTCTTTCGGCTTATATTTTTAGCGAAGTTATGCATCAAGCAGGGCTGCCACAAGGCGTCTTCAACATGATTAACGGAGATGGTGCTGGCGTTGGAACAGCATTATCCGAGCATCCTCTAGTTGATATGGTCTCATTTACTGGCTCGACGCGAGCTGGCGCATTAGTTGCCAAAAATGCTGCGCCAACTATTAAACGAGTGACCCAAGAGTTAGGTGGCAAATCAGCTAATATTATTTTACCTGATGCAGACTTTGAACTGGCTGTAAAAAGCGGTGCTAGCACGGTTTTTACCAATAGTGGGCAATCCTGTAATGCGCCGACTCGAATGTTAGTACCCAGAGAAAAAATGCAGCAAGCGGAAGAAATCGCTGCAGCAGTGGCAGCAAAAGTTGTGGTAGGTCCAGCTACTGATGAAAACACTACAATGGGACCTGTGGTTAGCGAAGTTCAATATAATAAGATCAAAAAGCTAATAGAAAAAGGGATTAAAGAAGGGGCGAAGCTGGTTTGTGGAGGGAGAAAAAGACCTGATGGTTTGGATAGAGGTTATTTTGTAAAACCAACGGTCTTTTCTGAGGTTAACAATAATATGACGATCGCCAGAGAAGAGATTTTTGGTCCTGTTTTTGCCATTATGCCTTATGATTCAATCGAACAAGCGATTGAAATAGCGAACGATACACCTTACGGATTAGCTGGTTACATTCAAGGACAAAATGAGGAGACGCTCGCCTATGTAGCGTCAAGGATTCGGGCGGGAAATATTAACATTAATGGGAAAAGCGGTGATATTAATACTCCTTTTGGAGGCTATAAACAATCGGGTAATGGCCGAGAATGGGGCGTTTATGGCTTTGAAGAGTTTTTAGAAATTAAAGCTATTTCAGGACTTAAAGCTTAAACAATGAAGAACTTATTTTTCCTTTTTTTCAGTTTATCCTTCGCTCTATCGTGTGAGGCGAAAGAACAATCTGGAGCTTCTATTCAACCAGATAATTTGTTTCCTGTGGTGGAGTTTCAAACAACTGCAGGAAAGATAAAAATCGAGCTTGATCGATACAGAGCGCCAATAACAACCAATAATTTTTTACACTATGTGATGAATGGATCTTATGATGGCACTATTTTTCATCGTGTAAAAAAAGATTTTGTCGTGCAGGGCGGCGGTTACGATGAAAAGTTCAAAGAACGAAAAAAACGAACACCCATTTTTAATGAGTCGGGCAACGGTTTAAAAAATGAGATATTTACTATTGCAATGGCAAGAGAAAAAGATCCACACTCTGCAATGCGTCAATTTTATTTTAATATGGCGGACAATGAAGGACTTGATCCGGGAAAATCTTGGGGGTACGCTGTATTTGGTCTTGTTTCGGAAGGAGAAGAGGTTTTGGAGCTAATATCTTCCACTAAAACCCGTATGGATCCTACTTATCACTGGGAAAATGTGCCAGTAAAGCCCATTTTTTTGATTAAAGCTATAGTATTAGAAGTAAATTAGTTTGCACAATTCTTATTTTGAAAAAAAACAACAAAAAACGTTCTACATCCTATCAATAATTTGCTAGACTGGACTGCTTATAATTATTTTATTTTGCATGTAGGCTTCTTCTATGATCAACAGACCATTAGCATATAAAGGTCCTGTCGATCACCTAAGAAAATTTTTTTCTGAAGACGTTCTGCTGCAAGGGTTGGCGCTGCTTTTAGAAGATAATTTGGTTAATTGGCAAAACCAACTTGATGAAAAGTATATCAAAGGCACCTGCCTTTGTGACGGTCAATTTACTAAACAAATACTTTATTGGCCATTAACTAGGTCGTTAGGAAGTTGTAGTTGTCAAGACAGTGGTCGTCAAGCGAATGAAAGCCAAACTGAAACCATTCCATGTGTTCACCTAGCTGCTCTAGCAATCGAATCAAAAACCCGGTTGCATCGTTTACCACCGTCCACTAATCAGCAAACACGTTATTTTACTGGCAAAAAATACATTAAAAAATGGCTTACCGGACAGAAGCTTGATCCTTTTCCAAAAATGGCTCGACATCGCGTTATTTATTTATTGGAACACGTTGGTTCAAGTTGGATTATTAGCGTACATAAAGCCTATTTAACCAAAGAATCTGTATATCAAATGAAAGCACCGATCAATCTAAATGATTCGATCGATGGCGAACTTGAAGGTAATAAAAATACAAAATTTTTTAGTTTGATTGATCAGCAAATCCTCTATTTTATTAATCATGAATACGGTTGTCGAAAATTAAAAAGTGAATCGAATCAGTTTGAAATATTGCTGGATGAAAAAGCTAATCGACTAGTTAAAAATCTAGTCCAAACTGATCGGTTATTTTGGCAGTCTAGTCATCGTCAGCCTTTAGTTTTATCAGCTAGACACAGAGATTTGTGGCGGCAGGTCAGTGAAGCAGAATTAGAATTGATTAGTGAAAACTATTACCTGGATTTAAAGAATAATGCGGTTATTGAGGTGTTCGAACAAGCTGCGGCGAAAAGCAAAAAGTTATTTTATCAACTAATGAATTTAAGAGAGTTTGACGTAAAGCCCGTACTGAAAATCACTAGTACAGAAATCGCTATGCCCTGGAAAAAAGAACAAGTTAAGCAATTCGATGTTGCTAAACTTTCGTTTTTAGTCAACGGTAAAGAGTTTTCACTCAAAACATTATTGCCTTTAGTCCTAGAGAGAGAAGCGAACAAAGCCTTTAGTGAAGAATTAGCGGATTATTTGTTACAAATAGAAAATCTCTCTTTATTAGAGGCGCGTTATGAAATTCCGGCGATAGAAAAATTTCATTTTGGAGATCGGGAATTTGATAAACATATCAGCCATATGTTACCCATATTAAATGGACTTCATGCATTCGGCTGGAAAATTGAAATCTCCAGGGGCTTTCGACTCAATAGAATTACCAGTCAGAATTGGTATATTGATTTAATACAAGGTTTATCGAATAATAAAGCAACTATTCAGCAAACAACTGGCGATAGATCACAAGACAAGCCTGTGTTTGAGAATGAAGAAAAACCTCAACCTATCCAGTTGGATCTATTACCACAACCAAAAAATCTTAGTACCAGTAAGCAACCAGTTAAAGTATTCGACTGGTTTGAATTAGAAATTGGAGTTAAAGTAGAAGGTCGCTCAATTAATTTGATGCCTTATATCGTTTCTCTTATTCAAAGAGAAAAATTGAATTTCAAAGATGACTCAGATGTTTCGCAACTACAAATTAAACTTGAAAGCGGAGAGACGCTTTTTTTAGAAAGAGATAGGGTTAAAGCAATTTTTTCATCATTTGTAGAGCTAAACGATGAAAAGAACCTCAGTAAAGAAAACCGACTAAAGTTTCCTAGCAATCAATTTGGTCGTTTAATTCCTTTGATTGAAGTTGAAAAAATAATTCGATCAGAACAAAAAATAAAAACATTTGATAATGATAAACCGTTTGCACTGGATTGGCAGAGTGGAAAACAACTAGCAAATAAGGCTAAACAGCTAGCAAATGAAACTAAAGTGACCAAGGTTAACGTACCGAGAGAGTTGCGAGGAGAATTACGAGATTATCAGCAAGCGGGACTCAATTGGCTTCAATTTATTCACAAACATAATTTGGGTGGCATATTGGCGGACGATATGGGTTTGGGAAAAACGATCCAAACGATTACTCATATCTTGGTAGAGAAAAAAAATGGACGCTTAAAGACGCCTTGTTTAGTGATTGCACCAACAAGTTTATTACCGAACTGGCTACAAGAGATTCAAAAATTTGCACCATCTTTACAAGTAATGAAATTGGCAGGCAGTAAACGCAGCCCCTTATATAGCAAACTAGCCAATATGGATGTTGTTATTACCAGTTACGGCTTGGCTCTGCGAGATATTAATAAACTTTCACGTACGCAGTTTCATTTGCTCATATTAGATGAAGCTCAGGTGATCAAAAATACTCGGAGTAAAATTACCTCAGCGGTGAAAAATCTGCATTCTAATCAGAGGCTTTGTCTAACTGGAACGCCAATGGAAAATCATTTAGGTGAGCTTTGGTCTTTATTTCACTTTTTAATGCCGGATTTTTTGGGAAGTGAATATCAGTTTAATCAGTTATATAGGCAACCCATCGAGAAGAATCAGGATTACTTGCGTCAATCACTGCTAGCCAAACGAGTTGCGCCGTTAATGTTACGTAGGACAAAAAATGAGGTAGCTAAAGAGTTACCGAGTAAAACTGAAATGGTTACTTTGATTGAGCTGGAAGAAGCGCAAGCTGATCTTTACGAGACTATTCGAACATCCATGATAGAGCAAGTTCATCAAGCTATGACTTTAGAGACTAGTCATCGTAATCAGTTTTTGATTGGAAACGCATTATTAAAATTACGTCAGGTGTGTTGTCATTCTTCTTTAATAAAATTAGAGTCTGCGCAAAAAAACAACTCCTCCGCAAAAATCGCATGGTTAAAAGATCGTTTGCCAACAATGGTCGAGCAAGGTCGTCGGATCCTTCTTTTTTCATCATTTACGAGCATGTTAGATATTATTGCCAAAGAACTTGAAACGATGTCTTTATCCTTTTTAACTCTCACCGGAAAAAGCAAACACCGAGGAGCGTTAGTTGAACGATTTCAAAAAGGTAATACCCCTATTTTTCTTATCAGTCTCAAGGCCGGAGGTGTGGGGCTAAATTTAACCGCAGCAGATACGGTAATTCATTACGATCCCTGGTGGAATCCTGCAGCAGAACAACAGGCCAATGATCGAGCGTATAGAATTGGTCAAGACAAACCGGTTTTTGTTTACAAGCTGATTACCAAAGGAACGGTAGAGGAAAAAATTCAGCAGATGCAACAGCAAAAAAACAAATTATCGCAAGGTTTGTATGATCAAGAAGCATTAGATACCATGAATTTAACGGCGGATGACTGGCAAGCGCTTTTTCAACCAATTGATGGATTTTGATAAAATCAATTAAGGGCACCTCTAAAAAATGTATTTTTAGAGGTGCCCTTAAGGTATTGTTGTAAAATATTTGTGTTATTGATTGATTGTATAGTCGAACTTTAAGTACAGATCAAATTCACTATCAGTCATTTGTTCACTTTTAGTGTCAGTATATAAGCCACCAACAGTCATCCGCCCTTTCAGGAATTCGAATTGATATTCCATTTCTATTTGATTTAATTGCTGGGCAATTTTTGAAACGGTGTTACCTAAATGGGGATCACTTGGAAAACGGTCTCGATTATTTGTATTAAGATCGATGTTTCTAAATTTAACTTGCCAGCTATTATTGTTGACTTGTTGACCAAGCAAAGTTAACACTAATGTTTCGGCATCATTATCGTAAGTTGATCCAATACTTCGACGATAGAAACGATAACCTGATTGGTACAGTCCATGTTCATAAAAGCAATCTTGTGAAGTATCACCATCAGCACCACAATTTGCTTGAGTATCACTGTATTCTATATTTGCCAAGATCCGTTGTTGTTGAAATCCAAATTGAGTTTCAATACCATAAAGGTATGACCTATCAGAAATCTGTAATGTCCCAGGGCTAGGGCTATCTTCCCCAATTCTTTGCGTATATATTGCGTAAGGTATACCGTTTATGGAGTCTGACCAACGAGCATCAAATCCGGCTAATTGATTGCCTAACTTAGTTTGAAGTGACTCATCGCAAGAGGCTGCACCATTAACGCATTCTGTTTCCCCTCTGAGTCCCCTAAAGAATTGCCTGATAGAATTCGGCTGTCCTTTTCCACCCCACTGATATGACCAAGAGATCCCTAGTTCGATTTTTCGATAAGGTTTAAATGTTGCTCGACTACTCCACATCTTTGCATTGGGAATAAATCTCTCTTCTTCGAGTTGAGCCATTTGTGCACTGAACGTCCATGGTCCAAGCCAACTTAGCCACGGTGAATCAAAGGCAGCTGAGTCGTTTCTTCGAACAGCTAGCGCTGGAAGTGGTCGAGCATTGTTAGACATTATAAGACTGGTATCCATACCAGGTCCCCACCATTGGTCGATGGCTCCAGCATTTACAACCCAGTTACCTAATTTGTAAGCAATAAAACTATCATCAAAATTAGTTTGGTCGTCTCCCAATGGACGTTCAGAATCAATGTTATAATTGACTTGAAGTTTACCTGCCCAATCATTAGACATTTTTTCATAAGAAATTTCTACTTTGCCTTTTTCATAATTGTCATGACCAAAAGAAGTAAATTGACGATTTTCGTTGCTAGCATAAATGCTGAATTTTGTTCGCGCTCTTCTGCCCGTTTCGATCAGTAACCGTTGTTTAACATGATTGAGAGCGCTTTGTTGGATCGCCGATAAGTTTTGAATGTTAATGTTTTCAAGGCTAGATGAGATACTTTCCCACATCAAAGGATAGGTAGTTACGGGTACATTGATAACACCACTATCCGCTAATAACTGAATGTCCGCACGAAGACGTATGTTATCGGTATTTACCCAAGGACTAGAAAAAGCGTTTATTGATACGGTCGTAGTCAATAGTGCAAGTAAAAACGATAATCTCATTGGTTATTCCCTAAACATTTTAATATTGAGGCAAGCGCGAACTTCAGGCATGTAAGCAAAATTTCTCGCCTATATTATAACAGTCGGCAATTGTATCATGATGAAGTAGTTATGCTAGCCGTAGATAACAAAGACTCTTCAATCTGAAAAATCAGTTGGGCGCGAAAAAGGTGTGTAAGCTATTGGTGTGCATAGGAAAGTGAGGGAAACCGTGATCACCTGATTGGTGAAGAGCGTTTTCATCGCTTTTCTAGGTGCGCCAAGGGGTTGCGCAGACTTTCGTGATTCAACTGATTTTTCAGGTTCAACTAAGCTATAAATTATCGATCAATTTCTTAAAAAATAAGATAGAATAACCTTTTGTTTATTATGTCGCCATTTAAAATATGCGCAATCCTATCATTTTATTTATTCCGGTTTCTTCGACTGAAGGGATTGGAGAATATACACGATCTGTGATACTCGCTCAGGCTATTGAAGAGCAAATAGAAAACGCTGAAATTCATTTTATTCTTAATAAACATGCACAATACGCCCACTCATGTGCTTTTAAAGTTCATTTTAGCAATCATTCCGCAACCAAAGATACTCCAGCTGTGAAGAGCGTTATACAAAGTATTCGCCCTCATTTGGTTATATTTGATTGTGCAGGTCGTTCTCGCCAATTTGCTTATGCTAAATCGTTAGGAGCAAAAGTGATCTTTATTTCTCAACACAAGAGAAAGCGATCAAGAGGATTAAAAACAAATCGATTACTAAATACTGATCTACACTGGGTTGTTCAGCCGAAATATGCAATTTCTCCTCTGGGTTATTTAATGCGACTCAAACTAAAATTACTCAATAAAATGCCCCCCAAGTGTATCGGACCAATTTTGCCTAAGATTGATCCTAAAATTACTGCAAAAGCTTTAGCCAGTTACCATCTTAATGCCAACGAATTCTTTCTCTTTAGTGCAGGTTCCGGTGGACATAAAATAGATGGAACTTTGGTGGCTGATATTTTTTATGAGGCAGCTATCGATTTTTGTCAGCAAACAACAATTCCGACTATCATGATTTTTGGGCCAAATTATCCAAACAAGCTGCCTGAAAGCAAATTAGTTACTTGTTTAAAATATATACCAAGCACTGAATTTGTTGTGTTGTTAAACGAAGCAAGGGGACGTGTTATTGGAGCTGGTGATACCTTATTGCAAGCCATCGAGTTACAAAAACCAAGCGTTGCAGCTGTAATCTCTAAAGACCAACCCGCTAGGCTAGATATTTGTTCTAAACAAGGTTTAGTCATAACGTCTGAAACAAATAGAAAGTCACTTTTTGAAAAAGCTATTTGTTTATTAGACGAAAATATCTATTTAGCGATGGAGAAAAAAATGTTGCAGATGCAACCGATTTGTGGAATGGATATCGCATTATCTGATATCAAATATCTATTAGTTCTTGATAGTGGCGAACCTTATAACGTGCCGCGAGCAAAGAGATTTTTATTCTTTGTTTCTCAAAATTATAGTTTTCCGGTATTAAGACCGTTGCAAAAGGAGATTCTCGAGCGAGGTGATCAGGTTAAGTGGTTTTTATATGGGGAAGAAATAAACGATGAACACTTAAACGAAGAAGAGTTGGTATTAAGGAGTGTGAGCGACATCATTGAATACGAACCAATCGCAGTCTTCGTTCCAGGCAATGTTGTACCTTCCTTTATACCAGGATTAAAAATTCAAGTTTTTCATGGGTTACCAAGTACTAAAGCCAAAAAGAGTGGGCAACTATATCACTATATTATTCGCGGAATGTTCGATTTATATTGCACTCAAGGTCCTAGCTCAACAAAAAAATTTAATGAGCTTCGCAAAAGGTACAGGCATTTTAATGTAGAGGAAACTGGGTGGTCAAAACTCGATCCGTTATTCGATGAAAATTCAGTAGAACATAAGTCAGAACAACAAACTATCTTTTTTGCCTCAACATTTAGTCCGCGATTTTCAAAAGCAGAAGTTTTGTATCCTGTTGTTTTGAAAATGATGAAAGAGTTAGATTGTCGGTGGTATGTTACTTTACATCCGAAAATGAATTCAAAAATTGTGGAGCTCTATAAGTCGATCGATTTACCAAACGTACAGTTTGTCGATTCAACAGAGTTGATTCGCGGGTTCAAGAATTCAGATTTAATGTTATGTGATACATCCTCAATTATTTACGAGTTTCTGACTCAATTAAAACCAGTGATTACTTTTCAAACGGAAAAGGAAGAACCACATTTGATCAACGTAAAATATCTTGATGAATTAAGATATATGATTGTTTCGGTACTTAATGATCTCAGCACTAACCATGAAAATATTAGAAAAAATGTTACTCAGTTTCATCCTTATGCTGATGGTAAGTCAAGCGCTCGTGTTCTTAAAGCTGTTGATGATATGTTAGACGGAAAAAACTTACCTACAAAAAAAAAGCCGCGCAATTTCTTAAGAAATTATAAATTGAGAAAAGAGCTCAATTATTGGAAGTGTTAAGTTTGTAGGATCTTAAAATCTAACATATTGCTAGAGTCATATTTGTTATTAAGTAAATTTTTCAGAAGGGTAATTTACCAATTTATTGATTGATGTTTAATTTCTGTTTAAGTAATGTTGAACTAACATTCGGGGTGTAGTCGAAGTAAACCATGTCACATGTCACAGGTGGATACTTACCTTTCCAATCTGAGCCAACAGAGATCGCATCTATATTGAATTGATCCACAACTTGTTGTTTGTTTTTATTAACCTGAGGAATGACCTCATCGACGTAACGGTTTGCTTCCAATATTGAGATCCTTTCTTCAAAAGGGATCAGTGGTGGTCGTCCTTTTGAGTGAATAATGAGCTCATCGGTCGAGACCCCTACTAGCAGGTAATCACAAAGAGCCTTAGTTTGCTTAAGGATATTCAAATGCCCTTGATGAAAAATATCGTAGCAACCGGATGTATACATTCGATGGTATTTTTTTCCTGATGGTGTTTGTATCACCGGTTCATGTTCATCCGTGATAATTGAAAAATCGTTTTTCAAGGTATTAAGTAGTTCCTGAAAATATACAGGAGCAAGCGCTAAATCATTCGATAGATTAGGAACACCTGGCCAGCTACTATCGCTGTATTCTCTATCACAAAATTCGACAATGTGCTCATAACGAGGAATAATGTGAAAATGAACAGCGGGATCTACCATCATTAGCATCAAATAGTTGATTTTAGTGTAGTTAAACCGCTTGTGTAAGACATGCTCAATATCATAAATAATCAATTTTTGCTCATTCATTGCTTGTTGCGAAATATCTGAATATTGAGTGACGCTCTCCTTGCAAATAAGTATCAATGAACCAATTGTTGGTTGGGTGGTTCGCAGTAATAAATGCCAGTGTTGGTACGATCTAATTAAAGCTTCAGGATATCCAAATTTTCTTAATGTTGTACTAGGCATATTAACCTTGCGGTGATGAGCAATAGTTGAAGTTTAAGTAAATAATTGAATTGGGTCTATAGCTAGGGTTGGTAATTTGTGGTTGGTTCATCTAAAATTGAACTTTTTCGTAGAGCGCCTCCTATGTTTGTTGTGTTTGATACGGTCAATATTTACTATATTCCGCAATTTTTACCCGTCGCGAAAGTACTCAAAGACAGAGGACATCAGGTCACGCTTGTTTGCTATAAGAACAAAAATGAGATCGATAATTTTGAAAATGTACTTAGTCATCTCGATATTCAAACGATTTGGGTAAACGGTGACAAAGAGGCAGCTAAACTATATGCAGAACTCAAACCCGACTGGATAGTTTTTGGCAAGGCATTTAATTATCTAGAGCAATTAGACAAACGCACAAAAAGCGTGCAATTGGGTCATGGAATAGGTCCTAAACCAAGCTATTACCACAAATCTTCTACTCCGATGACAGTTAGATTTATTGAAGGTAAATTACGCTTAGAAAAAATCCAGCAACTTTATCCTAAAGATAACTTTGTACAAGCCGGTTTCTCAAAACTCGATCCGCTTTTTAATAAACAAGAAGCGGGGTTAAATTTTAGAGAGCTAGGTTTAAACAATGACAAACAAACCATTTTGTATGCACCGACGTTTAATCCAAGCTCACTTGAGTGTTTTCCTGACGATTGGCCAGATGCATTTCCACAGTATAATATCCTAATTAAACCACACACTTTTACATTCACTCGCGAGCAATACAAAAACCAGAGAAAGAAACTGCGCAAGTGGTCTAAATTCGACAATACCTACGTTGCTTCTGAACAGGATATTTCATTATTACCCTTTGTAAAAAATGCTGATATTTTGCTAAGCGAAGCTTCAAGTACTTTGTTTGAATTTGCGGCGTTGAATAAGCCTGTCATTGTTTGTAATTTCTTTAAATTGAAATGGTCCTATCGCGGACCATTTCAATATCGTTTTAATAGGAGATTTGGCAAAGATAATGTGCTTTATAATGATATTGGTCTTCACGTAAAAAGTTACTTAGAGTTACTTCAGGCTATTCCTCAACAATTGAACAATACTAAGGAGTATGAACAGAGACGGACAAAGTATACAGAGGATCACGTTGGATCGGTTGATGGTTTAGCTTCATCACGAATTGTCGATTATTTGGAAAAATATTAGGCTAGCTTAAAAAAAACGGGTCCTTTAGGACCCGAAGTAATAGTGACTAGCTATTTAATAAATTATTATTATTATTCAGTTTTACACCATTAAAGAGTGATTGAGTTTGAACAACTAGTTGTTGAACCTTCTTCACAGATATTAAAAGTGTAAGTAGTTCTTTTATTAACACTATAAGTAATTGAACCATCGTTGGCTGTAGTATTATTAAAATTACCATTGATGTATACGTCAACGTTGGTACCGGCAGCGCCAGACCAGTTCAAAGTGATACTACGTCCGTTACCAGCACGAGTTCCTGACAAAGTGATATCAGCAGGAGGTGGCTCATTACCGTCAGAGACTGTAACAACTTGAGATGTTGTGTTGGTCGCACCTTCATTATCAGTAACAGTTAAAGATACAGAGTAGCTGCCGTTAGCTGCATATGTATTTGCTGCAGCCACTGTAGAAGCGCTATTACCATCACCAAAGCTCCAGCTGTATGAAGCAATGCTGCCATCGCTATCAGAGCTAGCGCTTGCATCGAAGCTACATGTTAATAAAGCACATGAAGCAGTGAATGATGCAGTAGGAGCATTGTTTCCTGGAGGAGGAGGTGTTCCGCCACACGCTGTCCCAGCAAGATAAGCGCTTGCATCAACCGCTTTTACAATACCATATCCAAAGTAATCATCACGTCCAGCCGCGCCTTGATCTTGAGCAGTTGCTTTTAGTGCCGCACGAATGTCAGCACCTGTACATGCAGGATGGTTAGACCAAATTAATGCCGCAACACCTGCTACTGCCGGAGTTGCCATAGACGTTCCGTCAAAGTAAGCATAATCGCCTGCAGCTACTGATACAGTTGCGTTTGCAGCCGCAACTAATGCGGCTCTGTTTTCTAATGCAGCACCGACAGCCGGAATAGTGGTTGTGTTGGTGGTTGCATCGCCTAATGTTCCAAAAAGCATACCAGCAACATTATTGATGATAATCGCACCAACCCCACCAGAACTTTCGCAATTTAGCACTTTGTCATGGAAAGAGATAACACCTCGGTCGATAACACAAACTTTACCATTTGCTCCAGCATCAATTGCTTCGGCAGTTCCCATGAAATAAGTCGCAGCAGAGGCTGAACCTAAGTTTTCCATTACTGAAGATGCGTAAGACGCTCCATCAGCGGTCATGTTAGAAAGTGTTCCAAGTCCAGCAGGAACAGTCGATAATGTACTGACACCACCGGCGGTTACTTCAACACCAATTGTTTCGTCTTCAACAAATTTGCCTTTAACACGTTGTCTGATTGGTGGGAATTGTGAGAAAGAGGCAATATTATTATCTGCATCGTTAGCACCGATCATCATGATTGATGAATATCCAGCAGGATATGAGCGAGTTGTGTTGCCATCATTACCTGCTGCCGCAAGAACCAACCCACCTGCATTAGTGAAGGCATTAAAGGCGTTTTCTTCTGTGCTATTTGCGCCGCCGCCACCTAAACTCATAGTGATGATATTTGCACCAGCTTGACCGCATAAATCGGCAGCATGCGCTAAGTCAGATGAATATCCCCAACCAGATTCGTTGAATACTTTGATAATATGAAGAGGTACGCCAGGAGCCATCCCTACAACACCGAAGCCATTGTCTGCAGCAGCAACCGTTCCTGCAACGTGAGTTCCGTGCGATCCGCCATGATCAAACCAGTTACCTGTACCAGAATCGTTATCGCCTGAAATGACGCCCCAGTCGAAATCAGTGTTAGAATTATCTAGACCTGAGTCAATAACACACACTTTTTGACCAGCTTGTAGAGCCAATTGATTTGCTTGAGATTGATAAATCGCATAAGGAGTAATCTGCACAGCATTTGGATCGCCGAGGTCGTCGTTATAAATAGCTAATGGGACACGTCTTACGTCTTCTTCAACTATTTTTACATGAGGGTTGTTCATTAACCCTCGCACTTCTTCGATATTCTTACCGCTAAAAGTTGCAGCGATAAATCCGTTACCTTCTAGTTTTACATCGCCGCCCATTTGAGCAGCAAGCGCTTTTACAATACCTTTACCGTTATTGTCTACTTGAATCACGTATCGGTCATCATCCGCAACTGCCGATCCTGCCATGCCTAGCGCAAATAACGTTGCTGCTGACAGTTTTGTTAATTTTGAAACCATCTAGTGGTACTCCTAATGTGTTTGAATGTTACTTATTTGCTTTGGCAAGAATCAAGAGAGTCTTCATCTCGAGTCCTACCAATATGAATAAACTAGAGTTTGTTATTTTTAGTTCTAGTGAAAAGCCGCTAATTATTTTTATTGCGGTAACGTTCCGATGTGAAGGTTCAATTATTCAACAATTCAGGGTGTCGACGATAGTAGAGGTGCGACGAAAATTCGACTGAGAGCGACTTTTTTGCTAAAAATTGGTGTTTTATGGGGATAAAATTGATTTAAAAGAAAAATTTAAGTTTTGGTGTTCTTTTAATTTCCAGCAGGCTATTAAGTGCGATAATTAAAAAAGCCAGACAAAAAAGTCTGGCTTTCCAATAAATTAGAATATTCTAATTTATTATTATGACTTCATCTCAAGCTACAGATGAATAATTGGGTCAGGGTTTCCATCAGGATCATTACCAGCTGTACCATTACTGCTAGGGTTGCCATTAGTCATCATAATAACCGCACAAGCGTGAGGCGAAGCCATCGACGTACCCGAAATAGTGTTAGTGCCGCCAGACTTCCATAGAGAGAAAATCCCTACGCCAGGCGCAGCAAAATCAACTGGCGGATTGCCAAAATTAGACCACGAAGGCATATTATCATTAGAATCTACCGCCGAAATTGTCCAAACGTTACTTCCATTGGCTCTTGCAGGTGAGTGATTGTTTGCATTATCACTTTCATTTCCTGCAGCTAATACAAAAAAAGCGCCTGAATTAAGAGAAGCGGCAATAACTGCGTCATCTAATACTTGACTAACACCGCCACCAAGGCTCATATTCGCACAATCACCAGGACTTGCATTAGCTCCAACAAAATCAACTCCAGCTATAACGCCAGAAGTTGTACCGGAACCGCGTCGATCCAATACTCGAACAGGAACCACGGTTGTATTTGGTGCTACACCTAAAGATCCGATTGAATTGTCTAGCGCACCAACTGTGCCTGATACGTGCGTACCATGACCATTCTCATCATTCATGCCACCCCTGCTGATTGCAGTAAATCCTCGGGTTGCATCAACATTAAGATCAGGATGATCTAAATCTATCCCAGTATCGATAATCCATGCTGTATGTCCGGTTCCATCAACAGAGCCACCCACACGAGCTGTTCCATAGGATGCTTGTTGACCCGCCGAACCGCCACCTGGTTTGCCTTTGCTAATAGAAACAATGCCATCAGGAGTCATAGATTTAATATTTGAGTCGTTTCCAAACGCTGCCGAAGCCGCGTGACAAGGCATAGCAATTGTAAAACCTTTAATTGAATGCTTATAAGTGTGCTTCAGAACCGCTTTTCCGCGTCTGGCCATTCCATTTGCTAAACCTGTGATATTTTCGGCACTAATGTCATCATTTAACTGAACGATACATTGATTTTGCACATTCATGATATCGCTGTTAGTGGTATTTGTTGGTTGTTCGGCTAACGCAATACCTGAAATAGCCAGTGCTACAGAACTAGCGACTATAGAAATTTTCATAAACTATTTTCTCCTTTAATTTCTTTTCATTAAATTAAACAACTTAAAAAAAGATTATTCAAGTTACATTAAGACAGTGAGAAAGCTTCTTTAACCCATTCACGAAGTACCCACCAGTGATTCCCTCTAAATCGGTAGCTATAATCACTTGGTGAGAAAACTTTTAATAGTATAAATACGACCAATATTCGTAGGAAATCGACAAAACTCGAATAAAAACACCAAGTATTTTATTGATGGAGTTATAAAACCTTTATTTCTGCTGTTGATACGCCTTTGGTGTGATGCCAAAATGTTCTTTAAAACATCGCCCAAAGTATGTTTGAGACGAAAAACCGCAAGATTGAGCGACTAAACCTATTTGAATATTCTGTTTTAGTTCTAATTTTGATTTTTCTAAACGGAATCTCTTTAATAATTCTAAAGGGCTAATATCAACCAACGCTTTGACTTTACGCTGTAGCTGACGCTCGCTCATTGCCAGTTCATTAGCTAGATAATTCATAGAAAAACTGGCGTCTCGGTAATGTTGATCAAATATTTTGTTGAGTTCTACCAAAAAGCTGTTTTCAACTTCGTCAGAACTTTCATCTGGCTGATTTCTTGAAAAACCTTGCCATTGAGATTCATATTTTATCTGCATTTTTTTACGAGCTTTTAGTAAATTAGTAATTTTTAATACTAACTCTTCAGCATCAAATGGTTTAGTCAGATAATCGTCTGCCTGAGCAGATAGCCCTTTTATTTTACTCTGGTGATCACTTTTAGCCGTTAACAAAATAACCGGTATGTGTGTAGAGATTTCTTGTTCCTTAAGGTGTTGTAGTACTTCAAAACCATTCATACCAGGCATCATCACATCGCTTATAATAATATCGGGGAGATATTCATTCGCCAAACTCAATCCTTGTTGACCATTACTGGCAACTAAGCACTGATGATACGGAGCTAAAATATTTTCAAGATGTCTTTGCATATCAATATTATCTTCGATTATAAGCACTAAATATTTCGAACGATTGACAGCCGTTTTATGACTATATTCGAGTATTTCTGATTCAAGCAATTCTATCTCTTCTTTGGCAGCCATGTTTCTATTTTCTGTTTGCTGAATAAATATTTCGGATACCGCTTTTTTTATTTGAATAATAAATTTCGAACCTTTTTTGGGCGAAGATTCGAGACTAATTTCCCAACCCATAGAATTGATCAAATCTTTTACCAACGATAACCCGATCCCAACACCCGGAATAGCATGTTGCTCTGATTCGGATCGATGGAATCGGTCAAATATTTTTGCCTGACTTTCTTTTGATATACCGATCCCGGTATCAGCGATTACTAGCTGGTAATTTCTTTCTTTTTGCTCTAATAGAACATTAATGGAACCGCCTTTTGACGTATATTTGAAAGCATTAGACAAAATGTTGTATAGAATGTTTTCAAAGGCTTGCCTATTTCCGCGGATTAAAATAGGACTACAAATCGAAAACCCATAATCAATATTTCTATCCTTTGCGATGGTGTTGTAGGATTGGCAGATCGGCTCTACCCAATTTGATACATCTAAATCAGAAATTGGTATCGAATCCGATGCAACACGAGATAGCTCTAAAAGCTGATCGACCATATGAATTAGACGTAGGCTATTTCGTTTTGCTGTTTGTAATTGCTGTATTTCGGCTTGATTTTGATTGTTAGAAAGTAATTCATCGATTACCCCATTGATGATCGTTAATGGTGTTCGGAATTCGTGCGAAATATTAGCAGTAAATTCATCCTTTAAATTGTGTAATTGTTTTTCTACATCTTTTTGTTGTCTTATGTCCGCAAGTGAAACGATTAATTTGTCCCGCGAATTCTTATGACTTTGTGAAATAGTAACGTGTACCGCTATTCTTTCTCCAAATTTAGTTAGTACTGTCGATTCCAACTCTAAACCTTTATTGTTTTTTGCGAGTTGTTGGCGGTAACTTTGATAATCAAAAAAATGGTGAAGCTCTTCGTCTTTTGGGATCAGTTTTGAAAAACAGCTATTGACAAGCTCTGCTCCCTCATAACCCAATAAATCGTCAGTCGCCAGATTATTAAAAAGAATTTTACCACTCATGTCGAGAGTAAATATCGGATTGCTAATGGTATCCAAAATCATTTGATTAGTGCTTGTTTGCGATTCTAATAGACGATGACTTTGTTCCAGCTGATTGACTAAAGAGGTATTCAGCAACTTTATTTCCGTCAGTTCGAATTTGCGTTGGGAGCTAGAATTAAATAATTCAATGATTTGAAAAATCGCGAGTATTAATGTCGTGAGAAGCCATAAAATTTGGACGCTTCGTAATGAAATATTAATAGCTTCATAATTAGCGCTATTTTCAATCAAAAATAAAGTTGAAATTAAACCAAGAAAAAACAGCGGGCTATTTAGAACATGATATCGGCTGAGTATTACTAGTGAATGTTTTTGTTGTTTGTCACCAGAAAAACTTTGAATTCCAATAAAAAATAATCCGTAAGGGACATACCAAATCCATTCAAGCCAAATATTGTCCAATTTTTCACCCCTAGACAATATTGAATATTCAAAAACATCCGCCACCAACCAGCTAAAAAAAGCGAGACCGAGAATAAAAAATCCACGTCTTGCCTCAAATTTTGACTGCCAGGATAAATGCAACCAACGAATGACCAAATAGCAGTCCATCAGAATATAAAAATAAAACGAATTTTGAGGATTTTTAGAAGTAGAAACAGTCATATGACTAGGAACAAGGATTAAGTAAGTGAAAGAACCAATCAGAAAACTAAGTACACTTAGTGAGGTAATAAGTGTGCGTTGATTTAAAAAATTTTTAGCATTAGAAAAACTTTTTATTTCGATAGCCGCGATCATGAACGCATAAAAAAGGAAATAGCTGATATTGGAAAATAAACTTCGATTGGTTAGAGATATATGATCCCAATACGATAAACGAAGGATAGTTAATCCAAACCAGGAAAAAAAGGCTGCACCAATCAAATACCAAAATAGCGGTTCTAATTTATCCGAACTGCGGTAGAGTTTAATTGTGATTGAGAGTAAGAGAAAAGCCAATAAAATAGCATCGGCGTAAACCTGCGAAAAAGTTTGAATAAAGTCTTTATCCACTGATGGGAATAGATAGATCGCCGTAAACAACATGAAAATTATGCTGCCGATCAAGTTGATAGAGGTCATTCTTGGCATATTTTGGGTCTTTGGCGCTCTGATTAATTGAGGTGTAAATATACAAACGCCCATTATCATCAATCAAAGCATAACGAATTGCAAACTAGACCATTTTTGTTATCTTTAGAGCGATCAAAAATAGAACTTGTACAAAAAACGTGCTAAAAGATCAATTTTCTTATAGAATCCGTGGGTTAACTACAGTATTAACTACAGCAAAGACAGGTCAAATAATAATAAATCTGCTTGTTTTTCAATTAGATAGATCATTAGCTAGGTCAAGTATAGCGTTTGTTTATCTGGTATTTATTACCCACAATATTTTATAACGCTGGTTAGATACGAACGGGAGTCAATGTGAATATAATTTTCTTAAATAAGGTAAAACTTCGTTTTATTTTGGTTGCGTCCATTATTTCGGTGTTGATCGCGTATCAATTCGCCAATCAAGATGCTCGTTTAGCTGTTCCCAAAACGGAAAATTTGACTAGTTTTTTAGTTCAGGGGCAAAACTCTGAGCAAAAAACGATTGAAGCAGGCGGTCATGTGACTCACCAGTTATCTGTTATCAATGGCGTAGCTGCGAATTTGACTGATAAACAGATAAGCAATCTAAAGCAACAAGGTTTTAAATTAACGGAAAATCACTCAATTGAATCTGCAGGGCTAGCATGGGGTCAGCGGATCAACTACTCGCGGGCATCAGCGACTCAAATGACAAATGCCACCCCATTACATGATTCGTATATTTTTGGTGATGGTGTAACCATTGTGGTGCTAGATACTGGATTTAAGTCTTTGAGTGGTATCCGGCAAGATGCTTTTGGTCGGCAAAGAGTCTATGGAACCTATAACGCGATCACTAATAAAATCACTAATAACAGTGATAGCAGTGGTCACGGATCGCACGTAACCAGCGTTGCTGTTAATAGCGAGCGAGACGCTTATGGGTATTTTTACGGCATGGCTCCCAATGCAAGATTAATTAGCGTAAAAGGATTTGATCCGAATGGTCAAGGCAACTATGCGGATGTTATTCGAGGGATTGAGTGGTCAATTTTAAACAAAGACAATTACAATATTCGAGTAATGAATATGTCTTTTAGTGCAACTCCTCGATCTTATTATTGGGATGATCCACTTAACCAAGCGGTTATGAAAGCGTGGCAAGCGGGTATTGTAGTGGTGGCATCAGCTGGTAACCGAGGAAATGATCCAATGGGAATTGGGGTTCCCGGTAATGTTCCTTATGTGATTACCGTTGGTGCAGTCACAGATAATTATACGCCTAGTGATTTTAGTGATGATCGATTAGCGACTTTTTCATCCAGCGGCCCGACTGCTGAAAGATTTGTTAAACCTGACGTGGTTGCACCGGGTGGACATTTAATGGGATTAATGGAGAGTAAAACCAATTTAGCCGCTGCACATCCTGAGTATCATGATGGCGGACGCTATTTTCAAATGTCAGGGACATCTCAAGCGGCAGGTGTTGTTAGTGGTTTAGTCGCATTGATGCTTGGTCAAGATCCGAGTTTAACCCCAGATGATGTTAAGTGCCGTTTGATGGTCACTGCAAAAGCGGCAAGAGATGATACCGGAGCATGGAGTTATACACCTTTTGAGCAAGGCACAGGGCAAGTGGATGCTTATGAAGCGGTTTATAGTACGGCGGTTGGATGTGCTAATCAGGGGTTAGATGTTAATAAGGATGTTAGTGGCGAGCAGCATTATGCTGGTTTGACCATGATTAATAAGGTTGGTGAGTATTATATAAGAGATAACTTCGACTTAAGTTGGAATGGAGTAACCGATCAAACTGGTGGGTATTATTGGAGTGATGCAATAACATGGAACGATGCGATAACATGGAACGATGCGATAACGTGGAACGATGCGATAACATGGAATGATGCAATAACATGGAATGATGCAATAACATGGAATGATGCAATAACATGGAATGATGCAATAACATGGAATGACTACACAAGTACTTCAATTTCTACCAATGTTTGGGTAAATCAGGAGTAAATTAATACATATACTCAATATACAACTACGACAAAAAAATAAGTGAAAATAAAAGATGTGCCGAAAAATAATATTTTTTATTCTTATTCACTTTTTTATCATTTCTACGACTTATTCAGACTCTCTAAGCTATTTAGAATTTCAACATATTTCTACCAATAAAGGACTATCTCAAACAACCGCGCAAAGTATCTTTCAGGACAGTAATGGATACATTTGGATCGGAACCCAAGAAGGTCTAAATCGATATGACGGACAAAGTATAGTCCAATTTAATAATATTCAAGATGATGTAAAAAGTTTATCTAGTAATGTTATTAGAGACATTGTTGAAGACGAGAAAAAGATTCTCTGGATTGCTACTAACAACGGACTCAATCGCTTTGATTCATCGTCAAACTCTTTTTCGCGTGTACCTTTGATCAATGGTGGCATTAATAACACGTTTAGACTAAATACTCTTTTCACAGATAATAACAGGGTACTAATTGGTACAGATGGGCATGGTCTTTATAGTGTTAACACTGACAAAAGCAGCGATTCAGCTGAATTTGTTCAGTGGCTTGAACCACTGAAAGATGCTGATGTTAGATCTATCTTCAAAGATTCTAGGGGGAGATATTGGTTTGGAACTGATGGTAAAGGTTTATGGGTACTAGACGATAGAGGACAAATAATTAGTAATTTTTTATTTGATGAAAATGATGTGTCCTCCATCTCGCACAATCGAATTAGAGCTATTATGGAGGATTCTAAAGGGCAAATATGGATTGGTACACGCGGAGGTGGTCTTAACAAATTTAGTGAATTAGATAAAACTTTTATTCGATATGAGCATGATCCTTTAGATTTGACATCACTAAGTAGTAACCGAGTTTATAAAATACTCGAAGACTCAGAACGCAAGTTGTGGATAGGCACAGATGGAGGGATCAATATATTTCGTCCAGAATCGAATGACTTTTTAAGGATGCAAAATCGATCCTCTCAACCGTCTGGACTTAGCCACAATAGAGTTCTCACAATGATAGAGGATAAGGGTGGATTAATTTGGTTAGGAACTTTGGCAGGTTTGAATATATGGAACCCTGTCACTGCAAAGTTCTGGCATTATCGTAATATTAGTGAAGAAAAAAATAGTCTCAGTGACAACACCATACACGGATTAGAAGAATCTAGTTTGGGAGATATTTTCGTAGCTACTTTTGGCGGAGGTCTAAACAGACTGGACATAAAAACAAAGATATGGTCTGTTGTCGACCGCGATAAAAAGGGTAACTCATTAAAGCTAGACAAGAGATTAACGACTTTAATGTTTGATTACAAAAAAAACCTTTGGATAGGATCTGTTTCTAGTGGTGTTACCATCTTATCTCCCGATCTTCACTCTGTCTGGCGTTTTAAACATGATGTAACGGCTCCAGATAGCCTGTCTGCAAATGGAATAACTGACATTTTACAAGATAGCGATAATACTACTTGGGTCGCTACATATTCTGGTGGTTTAAATCGGCTAAATAAAGATGGAAAAACTTTTCGGCACTATAGGCTAGACGACGAAAGTACTAATGGACTGATTAGTGAAAATATCTTTCAAGTTATCGAAGACGACGAAGGATATATTTGGTTAGCGACGGATGGAGGTGGGGTTTCGAGGCTTGACAAACATACCGAAAAAATAGTCAACTTTGTTCATCAGAAAGAAATTAAAAATAGTTTAAGTAGCAACGCCATCGTTTCTATTTACCAAGATAGTCATGGTCGTTTTTGGATTGGTACGCAAGGCAGAGGACTAAATCGATGGGAACCGGAAGACAGAAGGCAGGGTAAAAATAAATTTATACATTACACTATAAATAGTGGGCTACCTGGCAGTACCGTGAATGGCGTTCTGGAAGATGATGGAGGGTATATCTGGATTAGTACTAATAAAGGAGTGAGTCGACTAGATCCTGCAACAAATGAAATAAAAAATTATGATCTTGCGCTCGGCATTCATAAAAACGAACTCAACCAAGGCGCTATGCTAAAAGCAAAAGATGGAAGATTATACTTCGGTGGCCTTAACGGAATAAGCGCTTTCTACCCGAACGAAATTACTAACAATACTAACATTCCACCGGTTGTCCTAACTGATATTAGTAGTGAAAATAAATACCTAAATTTTGATGCTCCACTTACTAATTTAAAAAGAGTTAATTTCACACATAAAGACTATTTACTTACTTTCGAATTCGCTGCATTAGATTATGCTCAGCCCGATCGAAATCAGTATCAATATAAGTTAGAAGGATTCGATCCTGACTGGATTCAAAACAATAATCTTAATCGAGCGACCTACACAAATCTTCCTTCGGGTAACTATATTTTCAAAGTAAAAGGTAGTAACAACGATGGCGTTTGGAGTGACGAATCAATAAACTTACACGTTATTATCGAACCAGCCCCTTGGGTTTCCTGGTGGGCATTTGTTATTTATACGATTCTATTTTGTGTATTACTTATTTTAATTATTCGCTCTCAAGCAAAACGTATTGCCAATCAAGAAATGTTTCAACAACAAGTAGCAGATAAAGTTAGTTCTAAAACAGAAATATTTAAAAAAGATAATATCTCTCTTAAAGAACAAGTAAAAAACCATCAACATAATAGTGGAAAAGACCTTGCCACCGGCTTACCGAATCAAAGTTTTTTTACTGAGCAATTATTGATAAGTCTTGGTTGGCTTAAAAACCTCTCGAATCAAAAAAATAATGAGCAAAAACTCTGTTGCGTTTTCGTTAAGTTAACTGGTGACAAAGATAACATAGAAAATCAATTGATCGCTTTATCACAAAAAATTGCAGATACTGAAGAAAATATACATCTAATCGCTCGCTGGAATACCAATGAGCTAGCCATGTTGTCTTTTGTTGAATCAAACAAACAAGCGACAGAACAAATTAAAAAATTATTCATACATGCTGAATCAGAATCTAATAAAAACAATCTTTCGATAGGCTATACTTTATCGCCATTGCACCAAAATGATGAGCAGTGTTTTAAGTGGGAAAATATTTTGATGCTAACAGAACACGCAATGCGTAGTGCGAATAAGCAGGATAAAAATGGATATATCGGATTACGTGCGTGTTATCAGAAACTATCGCCTACGCTAATAAAAAATATTATGACAAATGAAAATATTTTAAATTTGGACGATATTTTTAATATTGATTCCGAACTATAAAGCTAAACCTTATTTTTTTCCTCAATCCATTTAGACATATATTTTGTGCTTCGTAGAGTATGGTGGTTTAGCATAGAGCCAATAAAATTAGTGGCTCTATGTGAGTCTAAGTTATTTAACATAAAATCAATTTTTTTAAGTAGTTTTCTTTCAACGGTTTTTCGGTCGTAATTTTTATTTAACAAAAGGCTACAATAGCTACTTTTTTCTTGCCATAATGTTTCATTTTTATAGAGACTAATAGCAGCTTGTGCAATCTCTTCTGACGTATTAGCGATTAATCCAGGCCAAGAATTTCCTGCGGTCATTCCTTCCGCTCCAATCTCTGTTGTGATACTTGGAGTATCTGACCGCATTGCATCAATAAATTTTCCCTTGATCCCCGCGCCAAATCGAAGCGGTGACAAACACACACGCGCATTTCTCATAACCTCATCTACACTTTCGGCGCGATCTTTAATAATAAAACCAGTTTTCTTATTATTTAGCGCGGTGACTTTTGGCGGCGTGTACGCTCCGTAAATATGTAGCTCTGCATCTGGAAGCTCTCTTCGGATCAATGACCATATTTGTTGAAGATAAAGGATCGAATCCCAGTTGGGAGCATGACGTAAATTTCCAATGGTGACAAAATGTTCTCGTTCAGCAAAACCCTTTTTTGATACGCTGATCTTTTCTAAATTAATCATAAACGGTATATGAATCAACAAACTCGGATCGACCTTAAAATGATTAGTTAACAAAGAGACTTCAAAATCTGAAATGATTAGAGATAAATCGCATCGGTAAATACTCGCTATTTCTCTTTTAGCCAGATCTGAATTTAGATCTGAATTCGAAAAAACTCGATTTTCTTTATGTGCGAGTTGTCTCGCTCCTCTTAGACATTGTAAGTCTTCAGTGTCTAATACCCGTAATGCGTCAGGACAGTTTTCTGCGACTCGCCAACCGAACTGCTCTTCCATCATAAATCGATCAAATAAAACGATGGTAGGATTTAGTTCGGTTATATATTTGTCAAAATCAGAACTGTTTAATTGAATTCCCTTTGTTTCAATATCTTCCGATGGCAAATCGAAATTAAACAGCGTTTTTTGCGCGGGTGTTGAAAAAACAACTCGCCATGATTCCTGCTTAAACAAGCGAATAATCGAAAGCATATGCGAACCCGCTGCCGAGGAATTAGGTTCCGGCCATACATAACCGATAATTAGGAGTGTGTTCATTGGCTTTCTTAGACTCAGACTTCCAATCAAATTCATCAAATAATTCCCACTTGAACTCCACAAACAAAAAACCCAAGCAATTGCTTGGGTTCCAATAACAAAATCTAAACTCAGTTTCTATTTTTCGCTAGTTTCTTCTTTAGCATCTGGGTTGATTGCTAGCAACTCTACATCAAATTGAAGAACCGCGTGTCTTGGAATAGAACCTGGTCGTCCGGCTACACCGTATGCCAATTTCCAAGGGATAACAAAATGATATTTACTACCAACACTCATTAACTGTAAACCTTCTGTCCAACCGGGAATTACGCGATTAAGTGGGAATGTTGCAGTTTGATTGCGCTTTACTGAACTATCAAACTCCGTACCATCGATTAACGTGCCGACGTAATGAACTTCTACAGTATCTGTAGCAGCTGGTTTTGCATCGCCAGCTTTTCCGGCTGTTAACACTTCGTATTGAAGTCCTGTTTCAGTTGTTTTTACACCTGCCTTTTTACTGTTTTCTGCTAAGAATGCATCACCAGCAGCGATGAGCTCTTTATCCTTTCCTGCTTGTTGTTCTTTGTCAATGGCGGCTTTTTGTTGCTGAGCGGCTTGCATTTTTTGTTGAAAAACAGTGAATTGTGCCGCGATTTCTTGTTCACTCATTTTAGCGACGTTTTTAAGTCCGTCGCCAAAACCTTGTGCAATGGACTCTTTACTAACGTTAAGATCTTTATTTCCATCAATATCAGTGCGAATGAAAGAAGCCATTTTTGCGCCTAACGCATAACCCATTTTGTCTTCTTCCCTCATGCCGTCAGCGCTCGCAGCTTCTGTAGTTGCAGTTGTCTTCGCATCGTCTGTTTTCATATTGTCTTTTTTATCAGCTGGCTGACACGCTGACAACAATGTCGCCACGCCAATCAATATGACTATTTTTTTTATATCTAAATTACCCACAATAAACCCCTTGTTTTAATGAAAATAGTTTCAGTGCCGGATTTATCAAACTCAGCAGCTGACAACTAAAGCTATGTTTTAACTCGTAAATCAGTGAAGCAGTCTATACTTTAAGTTATTAAAAAAAAACCCCTTTATGCTGCAAATAGCAAGAAATTATGCACTGGATCACCCAATGATTATTAAAATCGCATCAAAAACGCTCGTTTTTTGTTTTATTGGGATATTTTTCTGTGGTTGTCAGTCCGATAAAGCCATTGAAGAAGCGCAGCATGCGGCCGTAGGGACACTAGATGCGGTTATTTCTAGAGATGCTCATTATGCGATTGTTTCTTCCGTTAATCATGGTGTTGGTTTTTGGGATCTGAGAGATAACCGATTGCTATTTAATTGGACACACAGTGAAGATCCGCAAAATGGCATCGTCGCTACCAATATATCACCAGATTCAAGCCGAGCAATTACTGCAGATAATCGAAATTTCAGCATTTGGAATACGACAAGCGGCAAAGCCTATGGTTATTGGCGTGCGCCAGCCAATATAAGGGCGGTGGCGATATCCGATAAAGGACGTTATGTGCTTTTAGGTTTACAAGATGGTCGAGCTATTCATATTGATATGAATACAGGTCGCCGGTTAGAGTTTACTGGTCACCGGGAAGAATCGGTGGCAAGTGTTGATTTATCTGCTAACGGTTTGTGGGCTTTCACTGGGGGCGCTGACTATCGTGCGGTTCTTTGGAATACCAAAACAGGCAAACCCAAACGTCTTTTTGAACATACCACCCGAGTGACTAAATTGCGTTTAAGTGCCAGCGGTAATTTTGGTTTTACCTCCGGCACTTTGGGTAATGCGCATATATGGGATCTAAGTACTGGTAAAGAAATAAGTAAGCTCGTGTTAGATAAAAGAGAATATGTCATCGTATCGGCGAGTTTTTCGCACAATGGTCAACTATTAGTCACTGGCGCACCTGGTAGAGACATCAGTCTTTGGGATGTTAAATCTGGCAAGAGAATTAAGCAATGGCGAGCCAGAACTCGTAATCAATGGAAACCGAGTGGGGCTATTATATATGCAGCGGAATTTAGTCAAGATGATCAGTTTATTTATACAGAAAGTTCAGCGGGGTATGGTGAGAAGTGGAGTGTAAAGCAAACGGCTAATTAGAGCTGATAAGTCTTTTGTCATGATTTGTTACCTTTAAATTCGAGAGCTAATTAACCGCGAACATCAGCAGCATTTTAGATTAGGTTTGCTGTGATACAATACGCCAAAATAAAACGCCACCATTTTGGTTAGGCGGAAAATTGGACGGATAAAATGACTAGCGAATCATCATTATCAGAACAAGAGATCTTAAAAAGATTGCTCGAAGGGGATGAAGTCATCTTTAACCAGGTGTTCAAACAGTACTACAATTCGATGCAAGCGGTAGCGTATGCGATTGCCGGTTCGGTTATCGCCGATGAAGTCGTTCAAGAAGCCTGGTTTTCTGCTTTAAAAGCTTTGCCAAAATTTGAGGGGCGCTCTTCATTAAAAAGTTGGTTAATACGAATAGTTGCCAATGAAGCTAAAACTCGTCGGCGTAAAGAAAATCGCTCTGTGTCTTTAGAGGCTGTTCAAGACACCTGGGCAACCGATCCCCGTTTTACCGAAAACTCTCATTGGAAAAATCCAAGCTCTCAATGGCATGGCGATACACCAGAAGATCTACTGGTTGCCGATGAGCTAAAAGATTGCATTGAAAAAAACATGCTGAAGTTACCAGAAAATCAGTTAGCAGCGTTGAGATTGAGAGACGCAGGAGGGCTTTCGATGGACGAGCTATGTAACATCCTTGAAGTCAGCTCTTCTAATGTGAGGGTGTTATTGCACCGAGCAAGAGATAAAATGTTAAACGTGATTGATCATTTTCAGGTTACAGGAGAGTGCTAGTGTTGCCAAATTGCAAACAAGTTGCCGAGCAAGCCTCTGAAAATATCGATCAACCATTAACCGGTATTCGTTGGTTAAAAATGAAAATTCATTTGCTAATGTGTGCGTACTGTAATCGTTATAATAAACAGATTCAAATTTCGAGTAACATGGTCTCGTCTATTTGCCAAGAATCTCAGCCTAATGAGGATGTGCGCATTAATGTTAAAAAAACATTTGATGAGATGCATTGTAGGCAGGATAAGCATAAAGAAACTGATTAGTTTCTTTATCGTCATTAGTGTTAGTTTAAAGTTTGGGGATTCATCGGTGAATACTTTTGTATTCAATTAGTGCTCCAGAATTATTTCGTTAAACGATCATACCGCAGCAAACTTACTCCGTTTTTTTCAATGCCTCTGGGATATCAAAATCACCTTCAGCAGATACTAGTATTTCTTTATCAAAATATAAGGTTAGCTTTTTGGTTTTATTTTGCTCGATATTTCGACTTTTATAAGTGTACAAATAAACCCATTTATCATCAGAAAAACTGTCGTCAACCACCGGATTACCTAATACAAAAACAACTTGGTTTTTAGTCAATTCGGGGCGCAGTTTATCGATATCTTTTTGACCGAGAATATTCCCCTGTTGAATATCTAAGGTATAAACGCACGAAGATAAAAAAAGAACTGAAACTAAAAATAACGACCTGATCATGAAAAATACCTGTTGTTTGACTATTTAAAAATGACATTTGTGCGAGTTTTGCGACTCTTTATAAATTTAAAATCTAGATAATACCGCCAAAGATAGGAGCGTATTCTATATGAATTTATGCAAAACAGGGTAAAAAAAGCATATAATGATCCCAATTGCCTAAATTATCTAAAATTTTAATCACTTACTGATTTAAGATTACAATATATAGTCTCTCTTAATCGAAAATAATTCCCTTGAGAGAGCATTTTTCTAGGAGCCAGCATTGAGCAGTCAGCAACTTAAAGAGGCAGGACTAAAAGTAACCCTTCCCCGAGTTAAAATTCTTGGTATGTTAGAGCGTTCTGAAGATCGCCATTTGAGCGCGGAAGACGTATATAAGTTATTAATTACTTCTGGAGAAGATGTTGGTTTAGCGACGGTGTATCGGGTTTTAACTCAATTCGAGTCAGCGGGTCTGGTTAGCCGCCATAATTTTGAAGACGGACATGCGGTTTTTGAACTTAGCAGCGAACATCATCACGATCATATGGTGTGCGTAGATACCAATGAAATCATCGAGTTTGTTAATAAAGAAATTGAAGAGTTGCAACAAAAAATTGCCGATGAACACGGTTATGATCTTATTGATCATAATTTAGTATTATATGTAAAAAAGAAAAAGACCTGATTGAAAATCACATAATGATCCCAACAAAATCATTCAAACACTCAGAGGTCAATTCAGGTAACGGAAAATCGCTGGCGGTTTTAGGCGGTAAAGGCGCTTATTCTTATTTAGCAGCAAAAAAATATTTTTCAAACAGCAATAATACTTACCTTCCTTGTGGATCGTTTGAAGCGGTTCTTCAAAGCGTCGAGCAAGGCAAAGTCGATTATGGTGTGATCCCTATTGAAAACACCACATCTGGAGGGATAACCGAAGTTTATGATTTGCTGTTGGAGTCAAGCCTTAGTATTATTGGCGAAGAAAAATACAATATTCGACATTGCTTAGTTGGATTAAAAGGCAATAAGCTTAAAAATATTACGAGTATCATGGCGCATCCTCAAGCCAGTAGGCAATGTAGTCAAAACTTAAAAAAACTTGCGTCTGCCACTATTCATTTGGTGCAAAGTACTGCTCATGCGTTAGATTTTATCGTGAGTAATAGGCAACGGAATACTGCAGCTATAGCATGCGAGGAATCCGCAAATTTGTTTGGTTTAGAAGTTTTGAAACGTGATCTAGCTAATCAGGTAGAAAATATCACTCGGTTTTTAGTACTTGCGCAAGAGTCAATTCATGTCCCTTTATCAGTACCATGTAAAACTTCAATCGCGCTTTCAACGGGGCAAAAAGCGGGTTCGCTGGCAGAGATTTTGTCAAACTTTCATGAGGCCAACATTCCGCTGAGTCGGCTTGAATCTCGCCCTATACCGAATAAACCGTGGGAACAAATGTTTCATCTTGATTTGCAGGGAAATATTAGCGATCAAAATGTTGAGACAACTTTATCGTTATTATCCAAACAATGCAGATTCTTGAAAGTGTTGGGTAGTTATCCAACCGAAGACATACCAATTACCCATGTTTCTGAGTATTGTTGAAACGGCAGATATTTGGCTGGAGATAGATGAGAAATAGCTAACTTAATATATGATTGTTTTCCAAAATAGTCACTTTTTCATCGGCTTCTAGCAAAGAGCGCATATCTTTAAGTACAGCCATTCTTTCTTCAGAGGCGAACCATTCATTCCAGGCATCATAACTCTCCCAACTGGAAATAATGACCGCATTGTTTTGATTACCTTTTTCTTGTAGCAGCTCTCCAGCAATAAACCCGTCAACTGCGTTGGCTTGTTTGCGCGCTTGACGGATCAACTCAAGGTACCCATCCAGACAGCCTTCACTAATTTTTCGCTCAATAATCACTCTTATCATTTTACTTCCTTTGTGATGAGGTATATTTAACTGTAAAAATCTTAGCGGTTTAGTGTTTAGTGTTTAGTGTTTAGTGTTTCAATTAAATCATCTTCTAAATCAACGCGCATAGCGATAGCTTCCCCGAGGGCTGAAAGATCAGCGTCAAAGCCCGAAACATGAACACCGTCATTGAGTCCGTGAGAGTATTTTTCATTAAAATCGACGACGACATCGGTTGTTTTAGAAATATGAGGATAAAGTTCATTGAGTAGCTCGATACTCGTTGGACCATTAATATCGCAATCATTGACAATTTGTTCATAAACTTCAAAATGTCCGGCAGATACATAATCGATCAAAATATCGCAAAACAGATTGATTTGTTCGTTTTTAGGTAATTTTGTCTGGTTTCTATACCCTGAAAGTTTGCAATAAAGAACGATGACCTCACTACGCTCAGCCAACCAATTGTCTACTGCTGTGTTTTTACATTTCACTGTTTGTTGTTTGCTGTCCATTTGGCTTTCCAACATAATACCATCTCTTTCCTGTGATTCAACCTTATCTCTATTAGATACATTTTTACCATATTCTCGCGATAGAAAAAACTTTATTTTACCTGGCGATCCAACTAGATTGAGATATTGTCTTTAACGAGCCTAATTTTGACCAATTATGGCTAAACCTTTAGCTAAATTGGTGACAAACACCAGAGTTTTTATCAGTGCTACTTTTATCCGAAAATAATCTAGGTTAAAGTGGGCAAGCAGTAAACCATCCAAATTGCACAGGACGAGCTATGCAACACCCCGGAACCAATAAAATTAGTACACGTACCCAATTTGCCAAGCATTGGTCAGTACGTGGATTTACTGCAACGCTAATCATTATTGCCGCATTATTACCACCAGCTATCGCACTATGTATTAACTTTTGGTTAAACAGGCAGTTCGATTGGAATGAAGCATTGCTGGAGCTGGGTGTCGCTTGTATGACGTTAGCTTTGATTGCATATCCTGCATTTTATCTGCTTCGTTGGGAGACCGAACAAGCCCATCGTTGGGATGAAACTAAACGAGATTTTATTCTGCTGATGGATCAAGCGGTTGATATGGTTATTTTGAGTACACTTGAAGGCGAAATCAAAGAAATAAATCAACGAACCAGCGACACATTGGGATATAGCAAGGTCGAATTATTAAAAATGTCGACATTGGATCTGGACATTGATTGTCATTTACACCGCAATCCCGATATTAAGAAGTCTTTACTACAAGGTAAAGATGTTTATTATGAAACTATTTTTAGAAAAAAAAATGGTGCAAAGTTTCCAGTGGAAAGTCGCGTTAGACTAGCTGGCTGGTTAGAAACACCACACTACATCGAATTTATTTCTGATATCTCCCACCGGCGCGAGGCAGAAAAAGAGCTTCATCAATCCCACGAAGCGTTAGAAAAAACTCGAAATTTGCTGGAAATAAAAATAGCTGAGCATTCGAGTGAAATACAAAAGCAAAAACATAGTCGAAAAATTGCTGAACAACAATTTGATGCTATTCAAAATTATCTGGCGAGGCTGATTGATTCGATGCCATCGGTCATTATCGCACTCGATGCCGACAATATCGTATTACAGTGGAATATGGAAACTGGAAAAATGACCGGCATTGATGCTAAGTCAGCGATAGGTCACAATTTGTCTGATCTCTATCCTCTGCTGGATCAAAAAATACGAATTGCGAAACAAAGAGGTGGTTTGTTGAGCGAAACTTTGTCGTTTCGGTTTGAACAAGAAATCTCTCTATCAATGAGGACTTTGGAAGTGATGATTTATACGATTTTTGCTGATGATTCGCAAGATCAAGGAGAAGTCATTCGAATTGATGATGTAACTGACAAACTTAGGATCGACGAAACCCTGGTTCATACTGAAAAAATGCTATCTTTGGGGGGACTAGCCGCAGGAATGGCACACGAGATCAACAATCCGCTTGGCGCGATTATGCAGAGCACTCAAAATATTAAACGACGCTTGAGCGCCGATTTGCCTAGAAATCATTTAATTGCCGCGAAAAATGATCTTAACTTGGATCAGATCGTTAATTTTGTGCAACAACAGAGTATAGACACATTTCTTGATGGAATATTAGCTTCTGGTGAACGAGCAGCGAGCATAGTGGGCGATATGCTGAGTTTTGCAAAACCGATCAGTAACAAATCAAGCCACGTCGATTTGGTTGAAGTGCTCGATGCAGCAGTTAGACTTTCTGCAAAAGACTATAATCAAGAGAAACAATTTGATTTTAGACAAATACAAATCCGAAAAACTTATTCTCCTAATGTTGGGCATGTATTTGCGCAGAAAAATCAGCTGGAGCAGGTTTTTCTGAATTTGCTAATCAATGCTGCTCAAGCATTAGCCACACGAGCCATTGACAACCAGGCTCCGTTAATCGAACTGATTATCAGGCGTGAAGATGCTACTGCCGTGATTGAGGTGATCGATAATGGTCCGGGGATGGAAGAGAATGTTAAAAAACGAGTTTTTGAGCCGTTTTTTACAACCAAAGATGAAAAGACGGGAACGGGGTTAGGATTATCTGTTTCATATTTTATTATTAATGAGCAATTAATGGGCGAGCTATCAGTTGAATCTCAACTCGGAAAAGGCAGCCGTTTTACTATTCGGCTTCCGATAGTCAGTGGTCAAAACCCGGAAGCGCCACATGATGAGCAAATAGAATTGCCACTTTGAAAGGCTCTATAACGATAATTCGAAAAACATCTAAGCAATTTCTATTAATAGGTTTAATTAATAGAATTAAAAAACATTTCTGCTTGGTTTAAAATCTCGATATATTCGCCAAATAAGTAAGCTGGCACAGCCGATAAAAAATAATAACAACCAAATCGGCATGCTTAATCCCAGCATCGTCCAGCTGACTTTTGCGCATTCGCCAGAGCCTTTAAGAACTGCATCAAGCAGCTCAACTAAGGGTAACATATCAACCAAATAATCTAGAGACGGACCACAGGCAGGTACTTCACCCGCTGGTAAACTTTGTAAATAACCATGGCGGGCTGAAATTCCTGCGCCAATCAAAACTGTCAGTAATGCGCCAAAATTGTATACAAGATGCCATCGGCTACCGATGAGTGGATTGTGAAGACCGTGCAAGAAGAACCAAATACCGAGTGCAAAAATGGCGACTCGCTGAAAAATGCAAAGTGGGCAAGGCTCCAGACCATCAACATATTGAAAATAAAAAGCGGTTATTAGCAGTTGATAACAAACAAATGCCATAAAAAGATTAAAACCGCGAGATTCGAGCATTGGTGCACCTTTAGTCAATATTAACGATAATGGAGATCACTGATAAATTTGATTAAGATGATATCACGTCGATATCTGCAAAAAACAGGCAAATTATGATAATAAAAAAGCCTCTTAGTAAGAGGCTTATAAAGTTTTCCAGTCTGCAGGTCCCGTTATTTCGGGCTTCTATTATTCGCTAGCGGACACATTTATAACAAACTGATATGCCTCTTGCAACATATTTTTACATTATAACTGTAACTTTTATCTCAAAGACCAAAGATCAATGACTTACAACTACTGTGACTATTCGTCATTAATTTTTATTTTTAAGAGCGTCCGCTAAAGCCATGCCAAAAGCAGAATTAACCAGCTTAGATTTTTGATTAGTCGGCTTCATTTTGTGTGACTTATTACCAAGATTTGTTGCTGATTTTTTTGATTCAGCTTTCGCCTCAGGTTTTTCTGCTTGAGGTCCAACCATCGATAAACTGACTCGTTTTCGTTTTGCATCAACAGAAATGACATGCACTTTGACAATATCGCCGGTTTTGACAACTTCTCTTGGATTGGAAATGAATTTGTCGCTCATTAATGAAATATGAACCAAGCCGTCCTGATGTACGCCGATATCAACGAACGCGCCAAAGTCGGTTACATTTGTAATCGTTCCTTCGAGTGCCATGTCTTCTTTTAAATCGTTGAGAGTTTCGATTCCCTTCTTATATTTTGCGGTTTTAAATTGCCCGCGAGGATCTCGCCCTGGCTTATCAAGCTCTTTTAAAATATCAGTGATGGTTGGTAGTCCAAATGAATCCGATACATAATCTTTGGCATCTAACGATTTTAATGCCTGAGAATTTCCCATTAGCGCATCAATTCCACCAGTGATTTTCGTCAGCATTTTTTCGACAATTGGATAAGTTTCTGGATGTACGCCGGATCGATCCAATGCATTTTCTCCATCGGTGATCCTCAAAAAACCTGCCGCTTGTTCAAAAGCCTTTGGTCCAAGTCGCTCTACTTGATTCAGTTGTCGTCGATTCGCGAATCGACCATTACTTTCACGATATTTGATGATATTTTGAGCGAGTGTCTTATTTAGACCCGACACATGAGTCAAAAGTGGCGCTGAAGCGGTATTTAAGTCAACTCCGACAGCGTTCACACAATCCTCAACAACGCTTCCTAGTGTTTTTCCAAGCTGGCTTTGACTAACATCATGCTGATACTGACCAACACCGATTGCTTTGGGTTCAATTTTGACTAGTTCGGCCAAAGGATCTTGAAGGCGTCTTGCGATAGATACTGAGCCACGATAAGTTACATCTAAATCCGGAAATTCTTCTGCTGCTAATTTGGACGCTGAATAAACTGACGCACCAGCTTCGCTCACTACAATTCTGCGCAATCCAAATTCGGGGTGGCATTTTTCTAGCTCCGCGACTAAATTATCGGTCTCGCGCGATGCGGTTCCGTTACCTATACTGACGAGTTTGACCTTATGTTGCTCACACATAGTCGCCAGTTTTTTAAGCGATTGTTGCCATTGTTTTTGCGGTGCGTGGGGGAAAATAGTTGATTGGGTTAGTAGTTTTCCCGTTCCGTCTACGACCACAATTTTGGTGCCGGTTCTCAAACCGGGATCGAGCCCCATCGTGGCGAAATTACCGGCAGGTGCAGCCATTAATAGATCTCTCATATTATTTGCGAAAACGCCGATTGCTTGGGTTTCAGCGCTTTCTCGTAATTTGCCTAATAATTCAGTTTCAAAAAAGCTGTGTAGTTTTACCCGCCATGTCCAAAGGATAACCGTTTGCAACCAGTCATCGGCGGCTCGTTCTTGATGTTTAATTTGACTATGTTTACCGATAAGGTATTGCGCATAATTGCTTGCCTTGTCATCTTTTAGTAACTTTTCGTCTACGATGAGTTCGATACCGAGAATTCCTTCATTGCGCCCTCTAAACAGCGCTAAAGCACGATGAGACGGTATTTTGCTGAGCTTTTCAGAATAGTCGAAATAATCACTAAATTTTTGACCTTCAGACTCTTTACCTTTCGCTACTATTGCACGAACAAAACCATTTTCCTGCAAATAAGAACGTAGTTCAGACAATAGCGTGGCATTTTCTGCAAATTCTTCCATTAGGATCTGCTTTGCACCATCGAGAGCATCTTTGGTCGTTGATATATTTGATTCGGGATCAATAAACTCGGATGCTTTTAATTCTGGATCTAAAGTGGGGTCTGCAAGCAATGCATCAGCTAACGGTTGCAGTCCGGCTTCTCTAGCAATTTGCGCCTTAGTTCGACGTTTTGGTTTGTAGGGAAGATAAAGATCTTCCAGTTCGCTTTTTGTATCAGCTTTTAAGATACTGCTTTTAAGTTCGGGAGTTAATTTTTCTTGTTCTTCCACACTTTTTAAGATCACAGCCCGTCTGTCTTCCAGTTCTCGCAAATAGCCCAAGCGATCCTCTAAATCTCTCATTTGGGTGTCATCAAGCCCGCCAGTAACTTCTTTTCGGTATCGGGAAATAAAAGGCACGCTAGCGCCTTCATCCAGCAAGCTGATCGCCGCAGCGACTTGTTTTTCGTTGACATTGAGTTCTGTAGCTATTTGCTGAGAGATTTTTGACATTGGTGTTCCGTTTTTTGCAAGTCTTAATTGAATCTAAATGAATGAATAACGAATTTTCGGGCTGCCGCGATTATAACGATTTTACTAGGAAATTCAGCTTTAATCGGCAACAATTTGTGAAAATTTGTACAATTAAATAAACAAATGGTCACAAGTTGACCTGACTGGTATGGATTTTGGGTTATACTCTGTAACAATTAAAGTAAAAAGAGCTTTGCTTTTCAAATGGTTATTGAAGGACTATGCAACATTCCGCTGGTCGTGATATGTTGGAAATTATAAGCTAAAATTGGCAGCTTATAGCGCATAGGGTCGAGCAGAAGTGGTCATAAGGGGGTTGCAATGAGTGAAGAAACAAAAAAAATATTGGTGGTTGACGATGATCTACGTTTGCGAAGTTTGCTAGAGCGGTATTTCAAAGAGCAAGGTTTTATCGTAAAAACTGCTGCCGATTCCGAGCAAATGGATCGATTTCTTGAAAGGGAAAATTATCATCTGATGGTTTTGGATCTTATGTTACCTGGCGAAGATGGGTTGTCGATTTGCAAACGTTTGCGAGGCGCTGATAATAACATTCCAATTATTATGCTTACCGCTAAAGGGGATGATGTTGATCGCATTATAGGACTTGAATTAGGAGCTGATGATTATCTTGCGAAACCTTTTAATCCAAGGGAGTTATTAGCACGAGTGAAAGCGGTTTTAAGACGTAAAACCAGCGAATTACCGGGTGCTCCAAGTGGCGAAGAAAAAATGATTGAATTTGGCGATTTTAAACTTAATTTGGCGACTCGAGAAATGTCCAAAAGCGGCGAACAAATGACGCTGACCAGTGGCGAGTTTGCCGTTCTTAAATCGTTGGTAACTAACCCTAGACAACCTTTATCTCGAGATAAATTAATGAACCTGGCAAGGGGTCGAGATTATAGCGCGTTAGAAAGAAGTATCGATGTGCAAGTGTCTAGGTTGAGAAGAATGATCGAGGAAGATCCTGCAAAACCACGTTATTTGCAGACGGTTTGGGGAATTGGTTATGTTTTTGTGCCAGACACTGAAGATGCTTAGGCTCAGTAAATTGGTTTTTAGATAAAAAAAGACGATTAATCGTCTTTTTTTATCACTTGGCATTGAGCTAGCTTTAAAGCCCAAAGTCTTTCATTGTCGCTTTTTTTTATTACGCATTTTTTACCCAGTTTTAGCAGTTGAAAACTTATTGGAGCTTCATCACTTCGACCTAATAAATTCGGATTTTGGATAGTTTTTTTAGCGGTGCGCTCAATGGTCAGCCAACTTGAATCGACAAAAAAACGGGTTGCTAATTTGACTTCTGCACCATTAAGCGCCTTATTAATCACCTCTCGTATTTCTGTAAAGACTTCGTTAGTAGGATCAATTAATCGAGCAGGCTGGCTAGTGTTTTTAGCCGCTACTTGACAAGCAGCCGTAAATAGAATGCTCCATGTAAAAGTACCAGCGTAAAAAAGATGCCTTAATCTGATTTTCATAGCGCTTTTTCTAACGCTCCCTTGAAATTTGGTTTTCCAAAATCAGGGCTTTTTCAAACGATGAAATAGTTCTTATCGCCGAGCGTTGATCTGGTTTTTCGCTAGTTATATTGCTCGTTTTAGCTGCGACAATAGGACAAGAACCTGTAATTCGATAATCGAGAGCAGCTTTAAATTGTCCTTCGTTAACATCACCGAGCAAGTGCTGAAAGTCATCACCTACAGAACAGCCGGTAACAACTTCTCCGACGGTTCCTTGAGTATTTGCTGGAGAAAATCCATCACTATAATCACCGAATCCTTTGGCATTTTCGCCTCTAAACTGCACGGTAAAATAAGTTGTGCCACAGTTGTCGGTTGGATAAAAACCGTAAGGTTTACCACAGGTTGTATCGCCTATTAATATAACTTCAATATCAACGCCCCGCAGACCATTAATGATCGCTTCACTTGCCGAGCAAGTGCCATCGGTCGATAAAATAAATACGCGATCTAAATTAAGCGTTGGTAATGGCTGTCCTTGGCTCACCGAAAAACCGAGGGATGTACTATAAAAGGGGGTTGGAGAAAGCGCATTGCCAGTAACGGGATTGGTAACAGTGTGCTTGTTATTAAAAACAAGCCTGTCAAAAGTCTGCCCGCTGGTATTGTTCGATCCGGCAATCATGTAGGCAAGTTGACTGGCTATGGCTAATAATCCGCCGCCGTTATATCTTAAATCTAAAACTAAATCGTCAATATTTTCATTACTAAGCTGATTAACTGCGTTGATCAATTGCTCTTCGGCTGTTGCAATATGGCTGTTAAATAACATGTATCCGACTTTTCCCGTTTGGGTATCAACTGTAGTGACGTTTTGAACGGGGGAGCTAGTAATTTCTTGAGAGATCATGGTGATGGTGCGGGTAGCTGTTTGACCTACTTCTCGAATGACAAACTCATGGGATTCACCAAGATCTGACGGAAACAGCGCCGCATTAATTATGTCTACACTCGCTTGATCGCCATCATTAACCGCATCGACTCCGTCAATTTCCAAGATTTCTGCTCCACGAGGCAAATCGGCATCGGTTGCAGGTGTATTCGGTTCGGTATAAGCTACTAATATCTTTCGTGGTGGCGACCGTTCTAAAATCGCCCAATCAGCCCCATAACCTGCTGAAATACCCGATTGAGTCAATTGCTGCCATTCATCCGAGGGGTAAGTAAAATGGAATTTATCTTTTGGCTGACCTGTGTTGCTGGTCTGCTCCGTTTTTAGTTGATCAAAAAAATCTTCGGTAGTGGAAAAATTAGCGGGATTATTGTCAGTAATTTCGTCATACCATAAATAAGTATTATTGCTCCACGAGCGTAACCAATGATTCTCAGCTAAAGTATTTCCCTCGCGATCGGGGTAAGGGTTGCCAGTAAAAGGGTCGGTTCCAGTTCTCGGTGACTGGCAAAAATTCTTAAATTGCGCTTCATCTTCAAAAACATTGATAGTCCATATGAGGTCATTACTTAGAACTGGCTCTTTGTTAGAACTACCACCACACGCTATTAGTCCCAACAAACTAAGGGGGATTAAGTACAAAACTAATGTATTTTTCACGATCGCTACCTCTAAATATCGGCATTTCTGTTGAATAACTCTGCCAATCTTATGCTCTTTCACTCCCCCAATCAAACATCCAGCTCCCAATTAAAAGAAAAATTATTAAACTTACTTCATTGATCATTCATCAAGGCGACAAAATCTTGATCTTTCCAATAATACTCAAAATCTTTCTCTGATGTAAATTGTTCTGATTTTTTTCCTTTTATTAGCGCTTGCTTAATTGCCGTCAACAAACTTTTCTTTTCCCGATTAACCGCATAATAGCAAGCTAAATTAAAAAGTAAGATCTCATTATCTAGTGAGTCCATTGAAAAATTAGCACCAAAAATACTATCTAATACTTTCCGACCAATGTCCTTTTTCTTACTCATAACAGCTAAAACAATTCCAAAACTTGCAACGCCGGTATCTTTTTCTGTGACACCAATAACCGGTAAAAGTGTATCTAAATAGCTATCTAAAACTTGTTCGGCCTTTTCGAAATCGCCGCCTTGCAAACATTTTAGAAGTAGTTTAGTTGTATAGTTAGCCAAAATATTAGATACATGTTTTACATCTATGTCTTCATTTACCAGCGCTTCAGAATACTCAATATAATCGGCAATATTCCCTTGTTTTGCGTGCTCAAAATTTGATTTCAAAACTGATAACTTATTCTCCAGTTCACTGCGCCGCTGCTTAGCTTCTTCAGCGGTTTGTAAGGCACCGAGGTACGCTTCTCCAGTGATAACGTCCATAGATTCCTGAGCCAGTTTATCTTTGGAGAGAGCAAAGGTTGGATTAGGGCTGCGTTTATCAGGATCATTATTTGACCAGCGAAGTGTGTTTTTAGCACAATCTTTTATAAAATCAATTTTGTCTGGTTGCTGGGTATATAAATCGAGCACTCTTTTTTGAGACTCAACAGGATTTTTAATAAAAATAAAAACTAATGCGTCACTAAACAGATAAAGATCGGGCTCAACAGAATTAGTCACAAGCAAGTTAAACAAATGATAAACAGCTTCAAAAGAAACATCGTCCAGAAAACTCTTTTCTGATAACTTACTTCTACAGTTTGCTATCCACTCATCTTCTGAAAGTTCGATTATTCCAGAGTCCACTTGATATTCTGGCAACCCTATAAGAAATGATTGCATTTTTTTTGGATCGAAATTACGGATACTGCTAAGTGCCTTTTCTCTGTGTTGTCGATCAAGAGTTATTTGTTTGATTCCATCGACCCATTCTTGAAGCTCTTGGATTTCTAAAGAACAATCTTTTGATATAGTTTCTTTGGGTTCAATTTCAGGTGTAGATTCGACGTAAATAAGAAAAGGACTCCAGTCATGATTGTTTGCGAAAATATAGAAAGGGGAAGTTGAAAACCTTTTGATTGTATCTGTACTTGCAATATGCCTTAAGGCGAGATGCATGGCCAAAAACATTCGTAAAGTAAAAATATTATGGAAATATTCCCAGGCTTCATCATCTTCGTCACATAGCTCAGCCTGTTCACATTCATATAAAGGATAGCAAGCTTGAGCTACATCGAAGCCTGTATTATCGACAAATAAATTAGTTCCGAATTTTACCCCACCATCAAAGTCGTCACGTACGCTATCAGAAGCACTTACTTTGTTTTTCAGAATAGGTTTCTGTTTTAAATTTGCATAACCATAACCCAATACTTGGGGAAACTCCCGTCCATCATAATACCACTCAAAACCAAACGCTTGAACTTTCTCTTCCTCAGACCAGTGTGAGAAAGTTGTCATTAAATTTGGTATTAAAAACTTAACTACCGCGTCTAATGGTTGCTTTTCATAATATTCTAAAAGAGGTTTCAGATCCTCTGGAATGAAAGGTTCATTTTCCTTTGCGACTCTAAGACGACTACGCAGTTCGTTTTCAATTATTTTATTCACTTGTCTACTTTTCTATTTAGTTTATTTTTAGAGGTGATCGTTGGTAAATTCATTTCTGACAGATCGGTAAGCATCTGACCTTAACCTCTTTCGCTTCCCCAATCAAACATCCAACTACCAATTATCAGAAAAGCTACCGACATTCCGCCCAAAATATAAAGATGACCTTGGATCTGACTGAGTGTCGCGCCATCGGTCATTACGGCTCTTGCGGCTTGAAGCATTTGTGTTAGTGGGAAAAATTCAGCAATTTTTTGAACCATCGGCGGCGCACCTTCGAGCGAAAACCAAACGCCAGAAAGAAACATCATTGGCCAAGAGGCAAAATTAAGTAGTCCTCCGGTTAGCTCTTCACTGTGTGATTTAGCAGCGATCAAAAGGCTCAACGCGATCATACTGGTTGCGCCAAGTAAAGCAATAATAAATAAATTTAGATACGAACCAAGTACATAAAAGTCGAGTAAGTAGTTACTACCAATAAATAAGATAGAAGTCACAGTCATGACTATCATCAATCGTGAAATCACTTGCGCTGATAGAAATTCTATTGCCGATAGTGGCGTCGCCTGAAATCTTTTTAATACGCCGTTCTTTCGATAGCGAACAATTACGTAACCAACACCAAATAGGCAACTGAACATCATATTCATACCCAAAATTCCTGGCATAACCCAGTCTAAATATCTTACGGCTTTTCCGCTAGTTTGTTGCACTACAAAATCAGGATGAAAACCTATCAGTAATTTTTCTACTATGTAGCCATTTGCCGAAGTCTCATTGATCCAATATTTTTTGTTAGTAAAATCAACCAGTAAATCAATTTTGTGTTGATCGACTTTGAGTACGGCGTCTTCAGGATGTGAGTATTCAACAATCGCAATGTGTTTTAAGTCTAGGAATTCTGACTCAACTTCTACGGCTGTACCTTGTTGTATGACACCAATTTTATACAGTGGTTTTCCCTCGCCACCGAACATAAAAGAAAAACCTACCAATAAAAAAATAGGTAACATGAAACTCCAAGCCATCGCCGATCGATCTCTAGCGAATTCTTTGTTTCTAGCGTTCAGTATAGCGATTATCCGTTTAAACATATTTGCCTAACCCCTCAGCTGATGTCCAGTCAATTTGATAAATAGATCTTCCAGATTGGGTGAGCGAATTTGCATGTCATCGAGCGATATACTTTTATCGAGTAAGTTTTTTACGGTTTTTTCTACATCAGAGGTCATAATTTCTACTCGATTATTATTTTGTTGGATCTTAAGCTCTGCTTGTTCTAATAAATCAGTCATTTGTTTTGGTAAACTGACCAAAACCCCATCAAAGTTTTGCGCTAGTAAGTCTTGAGGCGATCCCTTTTCAATAATATTCCCTTGATCCATAATAACAATTTCATCACATAAAGACTCTGCCTCATCCATGTAGTGAGTGGTTAACAGAACCGTCTTGTTTTGTTTTTTTATCCGATTGACTAATTCCCAAAAATTACGTCGGGCTTGAGGATCGAGTCCGGTCGTTGGCTCGTCCAAAAATACAATTTTCGGATCGTTGAGTATTGCAAGCGCTAACAGCAATCGCTGTCTTTGACCGCCGGATAATTTACGGGTATCACGATCAAGGATCGATTCAAGTGAACAGGTTTGTATTAAATTTTCAACCGGAATGGTTTTATCGTAAAACTTAGCAAACATTTCTAAAGTTTCTTTGACGGTTAAAAAGTCTTGTATAGCGGTATGCTGAAATTGAATACCCACTTCATGGCGATAACGATTATCAATAGAGCGACCAGCATAACGAATATCACCTGATGTTGGTTTTATGATCCCTTCCATCATTTCAATTGTGGTTGTCTTGCCCGCACCGTTTGGACCGAGTAGACCGAAGCACTTTCCTTGAGGAACGTCAAAACTAATACCGTTAACTGCCGTATTATCAGAGAATATTTTTGTCAATTTACTGATTTCTAAAATATTTGTCATAAGCTGCTTAATTAAGATTTTAACAAAAATATTTGATTAGATTTAGTGTATTATCTTGTACCTGTGTTAACTGAAGTTGCAAATTCTTGCAAAGATATCACAACAATAAGTATTCACAACGAACCAAAGACCTAAAAAATGCAAAACCCGTTCAGTTCAACAGACCGATTTATAGACTGGGTCATCCGTCACCCAAGAAGCATACTAACAGGAACAATTATTGTTGTCTTAAGTTTTGCAATCGGTTTGAAGAATTTGTCGATTAGTAATGATTTTCGAGTTTACCTGAGTAAAGATAATCCGCAACTGCTTGCCTTTGAATCTTTTGAAAGCAATTATGTCAAATCCGACTCTGCAACTTTTGTTATCACCGCAAAAAGTGGCGACTTGTTCACAACAAATGGACTGCAACTCATTCAGGAGCTAACAGAGCGATCTTGGCTGGTTAAGGGCGCGTATCGGGTATCATCCTTGACCAACTACCAGTATAGCCGATCCAATAATGATGAAATATCCACCGATTATTTAGTTGAAGGTGTTACTCAATTATCGGCTAACCAGTTGGACGATATTCGAGATATAGCATTAGCCGAGACAAGACTAGTTCGCTCTTTGATCACCGAAGATGGCAAATTAAGCGTTATTTTTATTAACCTCAGACTTTCCAAAAAAGAGGCAAATACCTCGATAAAAATCACTGAAGAAATGGAAGTTATTAGGGATGAATTTAGAAAAGTTTACCCCGAATTTGAAATAGACAATGGGGGCTCGACCGCTTTCAACACTACCTTGGCACGAGCAGTTGAAAACGACTTAACGACGCTGATACCGCTGAGCTATCTCATTATTTTTTTGGGTTTATTTTTTTTCCTTCGGAGCTTATTTGGTGCAGGTGCAATTTTTTTGTTAATTACCACTTGTCTTATATGTACTTTTGGATTTTTTGGATGGTTTTCACCCGTATTAACTCCCATAGCAGGATTTGCTCCGAGTATTTTGCTGTCAATAATGGTTGCAGATAGTGTACATATTTTGACCACTTTTTTTCATCAAATGAGCCTTGGCGATCATAAAAAAATAGCGATAAGCACCAGCCTGAAAGTAAATTTTATGCCGATATTAGTAACAAGTATAACCACTATGATTGGTTTTTTGACCCTCAATTTTAGTTCGTCGCCACCCTATCAGGCTTTGGGAAATATGGTGTCGTTTGGGGTTTTTATTGCGTTGATTTTTAGTCTGTTTTTTTTACCTAGCTTGCTGCAGTTGATGCCCATAAAAGGACGCAAAAAACCATTAGGTAAACCATCGTTTGATGGTTTTTCTAGCTTTGTGATAAGACGAAAAGGCAGTCTGATATTATTGATTAGTTCGCTGGTGATTTTTTTGACTTTGTTTATTCCTAGCAATAAAATCAGTGATAACTGGACCAATTATTTTGACGATAGTTTTCCGGTGATAAAATTAGTTAACCGAATTGATGGTTATTTATCGGGTGTTAACACCTTAGAATATTTATTAGCATCATCTACGGAGAAGGGAATTTTCGATCCGGAGTATTTATCTCAAATGGATCAATTCGAGCAATGGTATCTTCAACAAAATAAAATTATGAATGTTAAATCGCTAAGCAATTTGATGAAAGATCTAAATCAAGTGATGCATAACGATGAACCTGATTGGTATCGTGTACCTGAATCCAGTGAGTTGGCAGCTCAGTATTTATTATTTTATGAATTTGGACTGCCAGAAGGTTTAGGGTTAGATAATTTAGTCGATATTCATAAAACAGAATCACGTTTTTCTGTTTCCATGAGTAATGGTGGCTCGGATGAGTTGTTAGAAATGGATAGACTCGCTCAAGCTTGGTTGAAAGAAAATGCACCCGCCATAAAAGCCTCTCCCGCAACGGGCTTGGGAGTTGTATTTGCACATATTGCCCAAAGAAATATAACCAGCTTACTGGTGGGAACTTTATTCGCACTGGTTGGAATTTCGATTGTACTAATGTTAGTTGAACGAAGCCGCTGACGCGGAGAAGGTCATTGTCGTCAATACTTCTATTTCACCTTCAATTTCGAAGGTGTCCAAAATAGAGGAATACCATCATGA